>MCHG01000075.1_pt1 | contig 72902 bp, 67 predicted proteins | sample 787351 | NCBI WGS metagenome assembly MCHG01 (sample SAMN05430296, study PRJNA330682) | permafrost metagenome | biome: Cold desert; feature: permafrost; material: soil; isolation source: enrichment culture inoculated with soil incubated with H2/CO2 at 20 degrees... ... | reverse complement strand
GTCGCAGCAAGCGGTCAAATCCGTCAATGGCAATAAGGTTCTCATGATTGATACCACCCAAAAAGATCAGCGGCCCATCGGAGAGTGGCACACATTCGAAAATGCCCTCTCTGCAGACCAACGCATAAAAGCAGTCCTTCCCGTCGTCGATGGATCAGGTTTAATCAGACGAGGACAGGTCACTAGGGGCGTTCTCCTGAGAGGCTTCGATCTCGATCAAGCTGACCGGATTTATGACATCAGCAACTCTGTCATAGAAGGCAATCGCAAACCCATTAACAATTCCGTTCTGATCGGCAAAGATTTAGCTGCGGATCTAGGGGTAAGCGCAGGTTATCCCATTTTATTAGAGCTACCTGGGCAAGCCCCACTGGCACTAATGGTGGATGGAATCTTTGATCTCGGGGTCAGTGCTATCAACCAACGCTGGTTAATCATGGATCGACGCCAAGTCGGCGCTCTCTTAGGAATAGGAGACCAAGTTACATCGGTAGAATTCCAGGTTCAAGACATCTTTCTCGCCGAGCAAATCGCCCGAGATTGGGGCGGTAAGCTACCTAGCTACAAGCTAGAAAGTTGGCAGGAAACCAATGCCCAGCTCCTTTCCGCGCTCAAGAGCCAAAGCAGTTCCAGTTATACCATTCAATTTTTCGTACTACTCGCAGTCATCCTAGGAGTAGCCTCCGTGCTGGCAATCAATGCCGTTCAGAAATCAAAGCAAATCGGTATCCTTAAGGCAATGGGCATTCGCACGAGCAGCGTGGCACGCGTCTTTATGATACAGGGCATGGCTTTAGGACTCATGGGATCAATCTCAGGTTTTGGCCTCGGCATCTTGCTTACTAAGATTTTTATACTCTTAGCGGGTCAGCAGTTCACCTTGCTCCTCAAGCCCACATCCGTTGTCGTTATTTTGAGCTCTACTTTGCTATCCGCCACTCTGTCCGCCTACCTGCCTGCTCGCCGCGTCTCTCAGCTTAATCCAATCGAGGTGATTCGGAATGGATAACATCCTTCTAAAAACCGTCAATGTCACAAAAGAATTTGGTAAAGAAATTAAAAGCCAAGTCCTCTTCGGGATCAACTTAGAAATTCAAGCAGGAGAGTTCATCGCCATGATCGGTTCTTCCGGGTCTGGAAAAAGCACGTTACTTAACATTCTCGGTGCTTTAGATCGTCCAACGACCGGAGAAGTCTTTATTGACGGAACAAACCTCAGTCTATTGAACGACGACCAACTCGCCTATTTCCGCAACCGTACGATAGGCTTTATTTTCCAGTCTCATTTCTTACTTCCCCAATTTACAGTACTGGAAAACGTTCTCATTCCCTACCTGATCTATGCGGGCAAAGCGCCCACCGAGATTAAAATGCGGGCCCTAGAGCTCCTCGACCGAGTGGGACTTAGCCATCGCAAAGACAATCGCGCCAATGCAATTTCTGGCGGAGAACAACAGCGAGTGGCGATCGCCCGCGCTTTGATTAACAAGCCCCGTATCATTTTAGCCGATGAGCCCACTGGGAACCTCGATTCCAAGAACACTCAAAATGTTTTTGAGATGTTAAAGGCTATTAACCGAGATTATCATTCTACCTTCATCATGGTTACCCATGACCGAGCGATGGCAGGGAGATGCAATCGTCTCTTGGAGTTAAAGGATGGTCTGATCATTGAGGACGTAGATTTGCTAAAAGAAGGTGTGCAACCGCCACTCTGACTTTAAATTGACTAGTTAAGTGTTAAGAAAAAGGGGATAGATCATACGAATGGATTGAATTTTAATATGTCTCAAACACTTGGATCATCTTCGGTTGTTCTAGCAGATTCAGGTAGCATGCTTAATCCACCCAACATGGCAAGGTTACAGAAGAGGAGTGGACCAAGCAGCGGATTTCGATATAAAAGTCTTGCCCAAACGATCGTCTGAGTTCCAGCTAAATCTCCTAGGAGATGAAAGCCAAACCCCAAAATACCCACTAATAAATTAAGGACTAAAACGGATAAGCAAATATATGTTTCCGTTCGGTTCGGTTGACTATAAGCCATATAGAAACAGGTTAGTGCGGCCATCGTTCCCGTAACGATTGGAATTAGGGTATAGCTCGGTATAAAGCCGAGGCGGGCATGGTCTAAAAACGCCGCTATAACCGCGCCCAGGAAACCAAGACCGACAAGGACAAACAATTTCGAACGCCGAGCTGTCCCTCGGTAGTGCTCACTGGCTAAAGCGTAACTAGCGATCCCCGCAAAGGCAATCGGAGCAGCTATGGGAGAGCCCGCAATCAGAAGGCTGTGTAGACTTTGCTGACTTGAGGTGGCATTCCCAGTTAGGTGAAGAAAGGTACCCACGACACCGACGATCATACCCAACCACATGACCGTTTGAAACGTACGCTTCACGATCACCTTCGGTTGGAAGACCATTTGTGCAAGAATGGCTAGAACTGCGAAAGGGGTATAGATCAAGGGAATGAGTTCCCAGCGAAAATAGTTATTTTGTGAGTGAGCCATCAAGACATCGACCCCGGTCAACAGGAAATTCAGGGCCATGACGCTCAGTAAGATCGGCGTCTTATAGTTCACGAAGGTTAGTCGATTTAGTCGATTCATCCTATCCAAATCCTCCTAGCGCTTCGCTTTCAATTCATCAGCCTCAGCATGAAGTTCAACTAACGCCTTCTCCTGCTCATAAATCCCATGCCAGTTCACGTAGTCTGCGCCGAACATCACGGCCCCGTAACGTGCCCTACGACCTTCGTGATGCCAAAGTTCAAAGTAAGTGAAATCCATCGGGCTTCCCAATGGCTTAGTTCCAAGTAACCCTAAACTTCGTAGCTCTGTGACAATCGCTTTTCCTTCTGTGACGTTTTCATTCGTTATCTTAATGTTCTTTTCCGCTTTCGCCAGCTCATCTGTGATAAAGGGTTGGGTATGGCAATTCAGACAAACAGCATTGAGAGTTTCCCGGTTCTTCTCTCCATTTTCACGGATCTTGGCAATTTCCCCGGTTAAGCTCCATTTGAGACGTTCTCCCACGTTATGGCTCCCCTTAACACTACCAAAAGCAGACATATGACAGGTGGCACAAGTCGGTGCCGGGAAATCCTTGACGGTTAAGGTTCCTGAGGGTGCCTCCATGTTATAGTTTTCTTTATTGGCTTGGTAATAGGTGCCGTGCGCAGACTCGTTAAAGATTTCAATGTGAGGGTGATCAGGTCCCAAGTGACATTGACCACACGTTTCAGGTTTGCGAGCCTGGGCCACCTCAAATTCATGCCTTAGATGACACTTAGTGCAATCCCCAAAGCTTCCATCTTCGTTTTTCTGGCCAATCGCATGGCATACCTCGCAGGACTGAGCGGAGGCATCTTTACCAATTAGATTGAAAACAGGATTCGCACTCCCCCCACCTATGGGTTGCCCATTAGCATCAAGCAAATGATTCTTGGCGAGTTCTTCGGACGTGAAATTCTTCGCACCTTCGACAGAATACCACGATTTTGCAGCATGGTTACTGGCCTCAAATTCCTTCACTGCCTCTTCGTGGCACCCTGCACAGTTTTTGGGAGTCGGTGCCGCAACGACGGACACTTCGTAATGGTCTTTCGCCATAGTTTCTTGTCCTGAAATCGGCTTGTGACAATCTAGGCACTGCACTCCCCGACCTGAGTGTTTGCTGTCATGATATTGTTGGACAATTCCAGGATTTTCTTTCTGATGACACTCCACGCACTCTTTGTTTTGCCCTAAGGTGGCGGCACTCAATGTGGGTAAACTTGTTTGTAAGCCTTGAGGTCCGATGACAAAATGATAGGTCAAGAACAATAAAGTAACCACTAGGATAGTGCCAATCCCTAAAATAGCAATCATGTGGCTTTTTGTCTGCTGCATCTAAGCGTGTCCTCCCTCTCTTAAAGAATTCCGCAGTCTAAGATTTGTGTTTGTGTCTAGTTTTTTCGCTATTTATGTATAAATTCCATGAAACACCTTTTTATAACATGATATCTTACCTTGCTACTATATTTTGTGATTTGAGTCACAACAATAGAGAAATGTACCATACACCCTCTGCTTTTTTCCTCAAAGCTCTAATAGGTGATCTATTAAAAGAGACCTTTTTCTGTTACGCTAATAGAAGATGGGAGGCAAAGATTTATGATTCAGGTGACTATTCCAGGCAGAGAAACTCTGAACCTTGAAATACAATTGTCCACGTTCCTTGAGATCCACATTCTCACTTCGGATACGTATGGCACTGTGGCGCATCAATGTAAGGGCTTACCCGTACAGGTAAACGTGCTTGGGAGTATGGACCATACCACAGAAAAAGCAGATTATTTAAGCCAGTTTAACAACCAAGAAATTATTGCTATAGGAAACGGTGCCAACGATCATCTGATGCTCAAACGAGCGCATTTGGGTATTGGGGTAATCGGGTTCGAGGGAGCCTCCGTTCAGGCTCTTCTATCTGCCGACTTACTTGTTAATAAAATAGAAGAAGCCTTCGGCTTGCTGATAGAACCACAACGTCTCAAAGCGACCTTAAGGCGTTGAACAAGAAAGAAGCGTGAAACCTATGTACGCTACCGTTACTTCTGATTGTATCGGGTGTGGTGCCTGTGAAGAGATTTGTCCTCATGTTTTCAGGATAAACCTCTATGAAATTGCCGAAGCTTATACTAATCCAATTCCTCCAGGTGACGAAGCAGCGACTAAAGAAGCAGCAAAGAGTTGCCCAGTGGCAGCCATTATTTTAGAATAATGTTAGCGAACTCGTTCAAATAACAACTACTTTTTCGACAAATATTTTTACCAGCTCCGGATCAAACTGAATGCCAGCACTTTTTTTCAATTCATTGATTGCTGTTTCTTTAGTTAGAGCACTGCGATAGCTTCTTTCGCTCGTCATGGCATCATACGCGTCTACTACGGCGATAATCCTCGATTGGAGGGGAATTTCTTTCGCCTTCAACCCCTTCGGATAACCACTACCATTCCATCGTTCATGATGAGCTAATACGTACTCTGCCATTTCAGACATGTCATTTACAGTACTCAATATTCTATAGCCTATCTCAGGATGACGGGTTATTTGTTCCCATTCATCTGTCGTGAGTTTTCCTGGTTTATTAATTATGTTCTCGTCTATCGCGATTTTACCTATATCATGCAGTAAACCTACGGTTTTCATTTCCTTGACCTCTCCTTCAGTCAAACCAAGGGCCTCGCCCATTTTTTCACATAATGCTGAAACTCGATAGGAGTGTTGTTCTTCCCGTTTGTTTTTTTCATGAAGGGTTCTTATAATTGCACCTATCGTTTTCCCTCTCATGCTCGGGCTTTCATATAGTTTTTTCTTATACATCTGATCTTCAGCTTTTTTTAAAATATCTTGTATCATTTCCTCTTCTTTGTTCTTAGTTTCATATCCAAAAGACACTGACAGATCGATTGATCCCACTTTCTCTTTTACAGATAGAGCCTTAATACGCTTAATAATTTGTTCTGTTTCAAAGGCATCTGTTTTTGGCAACAAAAAAACAAATTCATCCCCGCCAAGTCTAGCTATAATTTCATCCGCTCGGCACCCTTTGGTCATCACTTCTGCCACTTTCTTGAGTAGTTCATCCCCTATGGAATGCCCAAAGGAATCATTGATTAACTTCAACCCGTTCACATCGGCCATTACAAGCGTCAAGGGAAGATTTCTTTTCACATCCAGTCGCTTTAGCTCTTCTTCAAAATATCGTCGATTGTATAACCCTGTAAGTTGATCATGGTAGCTTAAGAATTGCAACTTCTGTTCCATATGTTTTCGATCGCTAATATCCCTCAACAAGGAATGGTCGATTCTCTTTCCATTAAGCAGAATCGAAGTCATCATAACTTCGACAGTTATGATTTGATTATCACTTTTTTGTAACCACCATTCAAATTTTAACTTACCCTCTTTTTGAGCAACACTAATTATCTCCAGCGTTTTTTCTTTGGAATCCTTGCCGTCAGATTGATTTTCAGGGGAAAAATCCCATGGGCTTTTTCCCCTGATGAATTTCTTAGAATCATATCCTAATAATTCAAGGGCAGCGGGATTACAATCAATGATTTGATTACTCTCCATTAGGAGTATGGCATCTGAGGAACCTTCAAATAATGTCCTAAACGTCGATTCACTTATTTTTAGATCCTTAATCAAATGATTAAGTTCTCTAGTTTTCTGTTTGACCTTTAGTTGTAGTGTCCTATTCCAAGAAAAGAGTACCAATAAAGTAACAAGAATAATAATAGCAATAATGATCGCCCACCTAAAAATTTCCGCTTCATAAAACGATGGACTTGAGATTCCGAACCACTTTTTATTGATCGATGTGTACTCATCTGATGAGATCTTTGCGAAACCATTATTTATAGCACTAACCAGTTCAAAATCTCCTTTTTTGACCGCCCGATGAAACGTGCTCATGTATAACGAATTTGAGTAATTAAACGTATCCTGAATTTGCATTTTATACATATAAAATAAGGCTGGAGGCTTTCCCAGAACAAATATTACAACTTTCTGGTCCTTAGCCGCTTGAACAACGGCTTCAGCTGTATCATATTCGACGATATTTGTTATCCCATTTTCTTTAAGAACCTGAATACTGTTGTCTCCTTTTTTCACGCCTATTGTAAACCCCGACAACGAAGACACATTCGTAATTCCTGAGATATTGTGATGAGAAAAAATGGGAACATCTATCTTTGCATAGGAATCCGTATATTCAAGAATTTTTGCCCTATCTTTAGAATAGGAGATGGTATCAATGACATCATATTCTCCACTTATCATGCTTAAATAAGCTTTGTTCCAATCCATTCCGTTAATCCTGACTTGTATACCAGTTTTCTTTTCAAAGAGTTTCCATTGATCAATAGTAATTCCTTGTAAGATTCCATGATCATCTCTAAAAGAATACGGGGGATAGTTATCCTCCATGACGACATTGATCGCCTTATTGTACTCCGCAGCATCAGTATAAGTAGTATTTAACAGAAATAATAATAAACCTATTACTAGTATTAAGAAGTGTTTGTTTCTGTTATTTCTCATAAATACCTCGCTAAAAATATTCTTTATGTTCATGAGGATTTTTCTTAGAATATTCAAATTCTAATGTATTAAGTAAATTCAATTATATATGTCCAGGGCAAAGAAATAAAGAGAATTAAAGCCTCCGCCCCTATTCCGCTCTTTTAATTGTTTAATTAATGAGAGTCTCTTCACCTACCAACAAAATTAGACACATCTTGTCGAATCCTCCGACTTCCTGTACAATGAAGTCATCAATCGAAATAAACTATTCGGGGAGGCCATTATGTCTACATTAATGAAGCCCTTGAAGTCTCCAAACTTCAAGGGGATATTAGTTTTGTTCCTTGTCTTTCTACTAATCATAGGGGTTATTGTTCAGATTGTTCGTCCATATCCGATCGTTGAAGCAAAATTGATATCTGAGAGCGCTAAATTGCCGGGTAGTTTTTCAGTTACCTTTCCGAAACAAGGTCAATCAGCCGTTGGTACGGAAAACTTAGGCGTGATTGCTTCCTCTGCCGTCCAAACCCCCATTCCGATTGCCAGTGTTGCCAAAATAATGACAGCGTATTTGGTATTAAAGACTTATCCATTGAAACTAGGTCAGGATGGACCCAGCTTAGTAATGACTGCTCAAGATGTCACTGAGTACGAGGACGGTCTAAATAAAGGCCATTCTGTTTTAAAGGTTGAAGAAGGGGAAAACCTCACCGAAAGACAACTTCTAGAAGGATTATTGTTACCATCTGGTGGCAACATTGCAGACAGATTAGGCCGTTGGGTATCTGACTCAGATGCTGCTTTTGTGACCAAGATGAATGAAACAGCTAAAGCCCTTGGCATGACGGAAACGCACTATGCTGATGCCAGTGGCGTGAGTGCTGAAACCGTGAGCAACGCAGTCGATCAAATTATACTTGCTCAAGCAGCAATGGCAGATCCGATATTTCGTGAAATTGTCGCGATGCGACAAGCTACCCTTCCCGTAGCTGGTACAGTATATAATGTTAATGGAATGCTTGGAAAACATGGAGTTGTGGGAATTAAAACCGGCTCCACATCGAAAGCTGGCGGTAACTTCGTCTCGGCGACACCGGTAGTTGTCGACCAAAAAACGCACTATATTATTGCAGTAGTGTTGGGTCAACAGACGGTCCAATCCCTAAAGAGCGCACTAGATGAAAATGTTAAGATTCTAGATCAGGCACGGTCTCAATTTAAATCATATCCGATAACTCAACCTAGTGAAGGTTTTGCTCAAATTACAAGTGCTTGGAACAGCAAAAGTAATTTGAAAACTACTCAACCTTTACAAATTTTCGGCTATCCTGGAATGGAAGTATCGTATTCGATTAAGCTTAATAACTCTCAATTACCGATTTCACCAAACTCAGATGTGGCAACCTTAACGGTTAAATCAGGTCAGGAGACCCAGACCGTTCCACTTCAAAACACCCAAGAAATTAAGAAACCCGGACTTTTATGGAAATTTCTTAGATTTTAACGTATGCAAGTTGATTCTTTGCAATTAAAGCAATTAAGTTAATACAAAGCAAAAGGGGCTCGTCTTGGACGAGCTCTTTTGCGGTCTCTTCTATAATTCTGTTGGGCGTTCTAGCAGTGCCACTAGTAAATCCACGGCAGCTTCAACATCCCGTTTGTCCAGCATTTCAGCGGGGCTGTGTACATATCTCGTGGGGATCGAAAGAACGCCTGAGGGTACCCCTCCCCTAGACACATGAATGGCTCCAGAATCCGTTCCCCCATACTCTAAAACCTCCCACTGGAAGGGAACGTTTAGTTCCGTAGCAACAGCAGCCATCCAGCGCTTAATTTGCGGAGAGGTAATCATGGAGTGGTCGAGTACCTTAATCCCCACCCCTTTTCCTAATTCTACCGACATAGGGTGTGCTTTGGGAGTATCCCCAGTGGCTGTAACATCCACTGCAATGGCCAAGTCAGGTTCGAGAGCATAAGCAGCCGTTTGGGCACCACGAGTCCCAATTTCTTCTTGCACCGTAAAAACAAACGCTAATTCGTGGGTGGACCTGGTTCGTTTGAGAGCTTCCATCACGACAAAACAACCAATGCGGTCATCGAGGGCCTTGGATATAATTCTAGATCCAGATTCTATGAAATCCCCCACAAAAACGGCCGTTTCCCCTATATGGACAACCTGTTCAGCTTCTTCTCGAGAGGATACACCGATATCGATATAGAGTTTATCAAGCTTGAAATCGCTAAGCTTCTCTAATTTTTCAACTCCGATCGTTCCGACCCTTCCCTTGCTAAACTTCACTCTTTGTCCCACAAGGTTGGGGATCTGCACTCCACCGAGGTGGGTAAAACGCAAGAACCCTTCTTTATCAATATGGGTGATCATCAACCCTATTTCGTCCATATGAGCGGCAACCATGATTTTCTTACCCGTTCCATGACGCCGGACAATGAGATTTCCTAAGGCGTCTGTGTTTAGTTCGTCACAGTAAGGGCGCAGTTGCGTGGCTATGAATTCCGCGACCCGCTCTTCGGAACCGGAAGGGCCAGATATCTGGGTTAAGTGTCCAAGTATTGCATAATCCAACTCCATCACACGGTTTCCTCCTTATCGATCGAGCTAACCCCAAGCATACGCGGGAGGTCCTTTAAAAGTACATCAACTAGGTTAAAACAAGTTGTATAATCCTTTTCTGAGATAACCGAGGCAAATGAATGAATGTAGCGACACGGTACACTTAAAACAATCGTCGGGATTCCAGCTTTACTAACATGAATAGAACCAGCATCATTTCCGCCGCTAGTTCCGCGCCGAAACTGTAGTGGAATTCCCTTTTGACGGGCTAAGTCGGTCACCCACTGAATAAGTTTGGGACTGTAGAGAGTCTTTCTATCCATGAGCGAGCAAGCAGGACCTTTGCCTAACTCTGTAACCCAGCCCTCTTCTTCTCGATCCGACGCATCGGCAGCCACTGTTCCCTCAATAACAATGGCAAAATCGGGAGCGACGTGATAGGCTGCGACCTTGGCGCCCCGGAGGCCTACCTCCTCTTGGACTGTAAACGCAGCGACTAATGGAAACTCATAATCCTTCTTAAGCAGATCCACTAAAATGGCACACCCTACCCGGTCATCAAAGGCTTTCCCTTTGTAGAGCCCCTCTCCGAAAGGCTCGCATTTTGTCATGAAATAAGCACAATCGCCCAGTTTCACCTTACTGGAGGCGTCTTCTTTGGATTTAGCCCCGATATCTATATAGAGTTGATCAAAGGACAATGCCTTTTGACGTTCGGATCGTTTTTGTAAATGGATGGCTTTAGCCCCGATAACTCCGACAAGAGATTCGTTAATTTGCACTGGCTTAGAGACGAGAATGCGAGCATCAATTCCGCCGATCGGCCGGAATTTGAGAAAACCGTCGCTGGTTATATCGATGATCATTAACGCTACTTCGTCCATATGAGCGGTAATCATAACTTTGGGACCCGTTAGATGAGCATTTTTAGTCGCAATCAGATTTCCCATTTTATCAATTTTGACAGTCTCAACATAGGGCTCAATCTCTTGGCGCAAGAAATTGCGGACGAGGGACTCCGCCCCAGAGGTACCGTTTAATTCGCTCAGACTCTTTAATAACATAAAAATCCCTCCAAATCGTCTGGTAAGGAGGCAATAAAATGAGCCAGTAGTTTTCCAGAGTCAAGGACGTCTTGCATATCGATAGTTTCCACAGAGGTATGCATATAGCGCAAAGGAATCGAGATCAGTCCGGTAGGAATGCCGGCTTGAGTGACTTGAATCACCCAAGCATCAGTTCCTGAGTGTCCAGGAATTGGTTCGATCTGAATAGGTAAACGGTGTTCTTTCGCGGTTTCTGAGAAGTGCCGGTAGATAGCGGGATGAATATTGGGGCCCAGAGCCACTGCCGGTCCCTTACCCAAATCAATCGAAACCTGACCCTTAGTATCTGGAGTACTGGCGTGGGTAACATCAATCGCTACTGCTAGATCCGGGTTCAGCGTATAGGCACTGGTAAGTGCTCCCCGTTCTCCGATTTCCTCTTGGGTCGTAGCCACCGCAATCACATCGTGAGCATGCTGTAGGCGGGAAAGTTCTTCCAAGCAAACCATCATCACCACGACCCCAGCACGATCATCGAGGGATTTTCCGGCCATCACGTTGTTAAGCAAAGGAACCGTCTCGCGCCTCAGGGTGATGACATCCCCCACTTGGATAACCTCATTAACTTTAGCGAGAGAAAGTCCAACATCAATCGACATGTCTTCCATCTTAACCGCTTGATCCGAGTCTCCAGTTTGTAGTAAGTGTGGAGGCAAGGAGCCAATTATGCCTGGAATAGCCTTGCGTCCATGAACGAGTACTTCTTGGGACAAGAGGGTTCGCTGGTCTACCCCACCAATGGAGGTAAACCGCAGAAAACCACGGGGATCAATCTTTTTCACGATAAGGCCGATTTCATCCATATGTGCCGCTAGCATAATTTTAGACCGTTTGCCATTGCCCTTCTTCAGAGCATAAACATTGCCAAACGTATCGCACCGCACCTCATCTGTCAAAGAACTAAATCGTTCCATAACCATAGAAGCGATAGATTGTTCATAGCCAGAAACCCCTGAGCCAGTCGATAAAAGACTAAGGAATTGTCGCGCGCTCTGTATTTGCGCGTTAATCAAATGGTTCACCTCTCTCGGAAATATTATTTCACTGTTCGTAATGTATATATATTACTTCGCTTTTCAATTCAGAATGTCCTTCAAACGTATAAAGGTATCAGTTTGCAAAACCGATACCTTTAAAAAAACGATGCTACCATCTCACCCCCCGCTTGCAGGGCTGAGTAATGCCAACTCGTCCCCATCTTTGAGGACCACAGAAAAACGTTTATTCCCACTGATGTGCTGGTTATTGACAAACATAATTAGCTGTCCTAGCTGCTGTTCCGTGATGCTTGGGCAACATTGCATGACCTCATTAAACACCTGTCTTCCAGTGCCTTCTTTGACAAATAGCTGCCTTATATTGCTATCAACACTAATCAAACCAAAGAATTTTACAGTAATCATACACAATAGTCTTCCAAACCCAGCTTTTTTAGCCTGCGTTTTGTTGGCACACCCTGTTCATCCCAACCTCTGATGTTGTAGTAGTCCTTAAGCATTCCTTGCAGTTTAACCTTACTGTCAGTATCATCTTCCCTTTGAAGTTCACTGGTAAGCCTCTTTGGCAGGGTATCATCACTGCCCTTCAGTCCTTGCCTAAGGTTAATAATCCTTTCTAGATTGTAGCCCCTTTCACCGGTCCTGATAAAGCTTCCTATTGTAGTCTTAAAGCCTGTCACTGCTTTAATAGAATAGGGATGCGGCAGTATACCCTTTAGGTTAAAGTTCATTAACCAGGTATGGTTATGCAAAAAGCTCACTAACCCACCGAAAGAAGGTATCGCCTTGTTAATAAACCTTACCAGGCTGTTATTTGGATTTTTAACCAAGACCTGTGGTAACAACGAATAAGTGGTAAATAGACAAGTACCACCGGCTGACACTACCTCCATCAAATCTTGAAAGAAGATGGTATAGGCAGCTTTCCCGCTTGCAGTCTTTCCACTAACGTTTAGTCCCAGTCCTTCAAGCACAACAAGGTACCCTCCGTTTAAGTGACATCCGCCTCTGTTTGACGTGGCATACCCTAATCCCATACCCTGTGCAGCACGTGGTTCATAAGCAGCAATTTCAAGTCCCTTGACATGCATCGCAAAGTCACGACCACCATATTTCTCTGAAATACGTTTTGTTCCTTCTGCCAAGTCGTCACCAATTCCTTGACGAGTTGCTACTTTTTTAACTAACTCTTCCAGACAGGAGCAGTCGCCAAAGGTCAAGTCATTCTTCCATAAGCCTTTTTCATTGAGTTCCATTACAAAACCAATACAACTACCAAAGGAAATAGTATCCAGTCCATACTCGTCGCATAGATGATTGAGGTTTAAGATACTTTGCAGATCATTGTTCATTAAATTGCTGCCAAGCAAGCCCAAGGTTTCTAGCTCAGGCCCTTTAACCTCTTTTCCATAGGCTTTAACCACCCTGCCACACTGAATTGGACAGGTTACACAACCCTTGTTTTTAATTAAATGATCTTGGCTTAATGTTTCACCATTAATCTTTTCAAAATCGTCATAACTACCCTTCGAATAATTCTTGGTAGCCAGTAAATTACGATAATTCATCATACTTACCAGCGCCGCAGATCCCAGCTTTGGCAACTGCTCGCCTGTGAGTATATGTGTTTTTAGCCCCTTAATCCAATTTAGGTTATTTTTCTTAAACTCTTCCTTGTCAAACGTTTCTATACTCTCTTTTCCACAGGCCACAACCCCTTTAAGATTCTTAAAGCCAAACACAGCACCTACTCCGCCACGCCCAGCAGCACGCTCCCCACTGATAACAGCAGCATACCTGACCATATTTTCGCCAGCAATACCGATCACGAACTTACCTATGTTTTTCCCACCCAACAGTTCTTGTACCTCGCCCGTATTTTTGCCCCATAAATGGTCAGCATTTTTAATTGTAATTCCTTCATCTGTGACCTCAAGATAGACTTTTTCTTTGCTTATTCCACCAATAATCAGACCATCGTAGCCTGCACGCCTAAGGTGCAATCCAAAGCTTCCACCGCAATTTGAGGAAACCAACAGACCTGTCAAAGGGGAAATGGTGGACACATTAAATCTGGAGGAACAGGGTGACGTTGAACTGGTAAGAGGGGACGTCGTGATGACAAGAATATTTTCCTCAGAAAAAGCTTCCACCTTGCTCTTGAAAGAATCATAAATGATCTTTGCTGCCAGCGTTTTGCCTCCTAAAAACAGTTCTCTCTCCTGATTGGATACAGGATAATCCTCAACGACACCACTGCTCAAGTTAATCTTAGCAATTTTCCCAGTATAACCAAACATACTTCACCTACTCCTTAATCCTATGGTAAATATTTAACATATCCGCTTTAGACATAATCTTTGGCACAGGATAAAGTGGGTTAGCTTCTGCCAAAGCCCGTTTTACCATCAAAGGAATATCGCTCTCCACCATACCGTTGAACTTTTTTGGGATGTCCATGCTTTCATTGAGTTTCTTGATGGCTTCAATAAATTTCGTTGCCTTTTGTTCCAAGGTGTCTGTTGATGCACTTATGCCTACTAAATCAGCCAATTCTGCTAAAGGTTCGTACACAGTCTCACTATAATACTCTAGGACATATGGCAAGATGATAGCATTAGCGAGTCCATGAGGAGCGGAGTAAAATCCACCGAGCGTATGGGCGATGGCATGCACATAACCAACATAGGCACGTGTGAAGGCGAGTCCCGCCAGAAAGGAAGCCTGTTGCATATTCGCACGGGCGACAAGGTTTGTTCCGTTGGAATAGGCTTCAAAAATATTTTCAAAAATTAGCTTTATTGCATCTCGGCTCTGCTGTTTTGTCTGTGATGTGTTACTTCTGCCAATGTATGCCTCCACAGCATGTGTCAAAGCGTCAACTCCCGTTGTCGACGTAATATGCATGGGTAGATTGACCGTAAGCACTGGGTCCATTACCGCATAATGTGGAATGAGTGAAGTGTCATTGATGGCATACTTTTCATGAGTATTGCTGTCAGTGATAACGGCAGCAATTGTCGTTTCACTCCCTGTGCCAGAGGTTGTTGGAATTGCAAAGAGCGGAGGGATCTTTTTCAAAACCTTAAAAACGCCCTTCATCTGAGAAATGCTTTTTTTGGGTCTTGCAACACGCGCACCCACACCCTTTGCGCAATCCATGGGCGAGCCACCACCAAAAGCAACAATACCTTGGCACTTGTTTGCTTTGTACATCTGCAACGCTTCCTCGATGTTATCAATGGTTGGGTTGGGAACAGTTTTGTCATACACAAGAAAGTTCACACCCTCATCCCTTAAACCCTTAAGCAGTCCGTCTATAAGTCCAAGCGAGGCAATACCCCTGTCAGTTACTATTAAAACGCTAGCAAGACCCTTGCTTTTTATGAGCTTTGGCAACTTGTTCAAGCTGTTTTCTCCCTGTAGTAACTCCGGCTTACGCCAGGGTAGTATGTAAGAAACTAATCTAAAAACACCTTGGTAAATCCTACAATACAAGTTATACACTACAAAACCCCTCTCTCTCTCTCTCTCTTTCTCTCTTTCTCTCTCTTTCTCGGCTTATACCAGTTATATTAGGTCCCCTCCACCTCCTACTCCTTCATAAATATCGTTATCGGTCGTTCAACCGACCGATAACAATGAAATAGATTATTCAACCTTTGATAAGATGTTGGCAATACCGTCAATTGGAATTTTCTCCACACCAAGCATCCACTGTATTGTAAATCCGTCAAGTGCTGCCAGTATTATATAGGATAATACTCCATAGTCAGTTGTTTTATTCTTCAACACCTTTCTCAAACCATGTTCCAGTGTTATTCTCCACTCCTTATATTTTTCCCTAAAGCGTAGCTTAAGAAGATCATTACTTGTTACTGCGTCACTAATGAGATAAAGATGTAGTTTACCTCTTGTTTCCGCTGTTGATATTTTTTCGAAAACAACCTTTAATATTTCTTCTGATACAATATTATGTTCAATATTATCAATCCAAGATAAAAGTTCTTCTGTTATTTGTTTAAGATGAATATCTGCAATGTCATAGATAATATCGTTCTTAGTGGAATAGTAGTAATATAACGTTCCTTTACTTATTCCGACTTCCTTTGAGATATCTGCCAGACTGGTATTTTTGACACCCTTCTGTGCTATCAATTTACTTGCCTCATCAAGTATACTTTGTCGTGTACTGATTAATTGGACCTCTTTATCTTCTTTACTCATTGTGCACCCCATCTATCAGTCGGCCGTCCGACTTATTAAGTATATTGTAATTTTCTTTTAATTAGTAGTCAACATAAATTTCCCCAAAAACCAAAAAGAAAAGGCCACTCAATGAGTGGCCTTTTAAATCTAATTGAATCCCGCAAAGTTCCTCCAGAATTAATGGATACACGGCTCGAGATTAATCAACGAAGCTTTACCAAACTATTATTAACCGGAGTCAGATAGGTTTGTACTGAGTACACCTTACAACTAAGCGAACATTACTAGATAAAAAACTCTCTGAAAAACCAAACCAGTAAGGAGGTGAATACTTTAGCCTATACTAAATGCAAACCAGTCAAAAACTAGGGGTTTAAGGTAAGGAAACTAATCTAGACAAATCCTCCACTATTTCGGTAAAAAATCAACTAGGGTTAATCTGAAAACAGCCCAATTAAAATCGAGAAACGTTTTGTGTGCAAATCACCTGAATTCTGAACTGAATTTCCCAGTTTCGCAAACAGACGACCGATAAGGGATTCTTTAACTCACATAGACTGACATAGACACTCATTTATTCTCATGGACTAACTAGGAACTCTGGACTAACTTAGAGGAACTTTGCGGGAAATCTTTCTTTTTAACCACAAAAACCACCCTTCTAGGTGGCCCAATTCTCCGAAATTCAGCACTCGCTCAACTGATTGCAATGCTGAAATTTTCGATGAATCGAAACTTTACCTAGCACGCGACCAACAAGATGTCTCTCTAAACTGAATCTTTTAAAATTAAGTGATTATGTCTTTATTATAGCTGAATTCTGTTCCTTGTCAAGTGGTTTGGACACTCTCTTGAGCATTTTTTTGTTGTACAACGTCTAATTAATCATTCTAGTGCCTCTTGTGTAACAGACATCACACTCCGCCAAATTTGCAAAAGATAACTCAATCTAATAGAATATTAAGATAGAACGTGATGAAGAAACACAATGCCCGGGAAGAATACTGGGTAACTAACTTGAGAAAGAAGATGTTTTAAATGGAATTACTGGATGCCTTACAAGCCAGACGAAGCATTCGAAAATTTAAATCCGAACCCATCCCCGAAGCGCTCATTACTCAACTGATCCAAGCCGCGCAATTAGCTCCATCCGGTAGTAATATTCAGCCTACGCGCCTTGTTGTGATTAAAAGCGATGCCGTTCGTGCGGAATTAAGCAAAGCTACCCCCTTGCCGTTTGTCAGTCAAGCACCCGTCGTCATCGCTTGTTGTGTGGACGTAGACGCCTTAGAAGGCATGGGTACTCGGGCGCGGGAACTCAAGGAGTCAGGGGCCTTCGCAGGTACCCCCCTTGATAAGATGGACCCTGAAAGCTATGCAAAACGCAAGCCAATGGATAAAGCTACCGCGGAAGCCTATCTGCGCTTAAACGCCGCCATTGCCATCGATCACATGACATTGCGTGCGGTTGACCTTGGTCTCGGTACATGTTGGATTATGATGTTCGACCAAGCTAAAGTAAAAGAGCTCCTCGGGTTAGGCGACAATTTCAATGTCGTGGCCCTAATACCCGTCGGTTTTCCTGACCAAACCCCCAACGCCCGTCCAAGAATTGGGTTGAGTCAGATCTTACTTAAAGAGGTCTAAGACTGGAGGAGATAGATTATGTTTAGAGTTGATAAAGAAGCGTTGCAATATATTAAGCCTCGGTCAGGGTCTGTGGTTATTGACTTGAAGCTAAATCCAAACACAGGCGGATGATGCCCTCCTCAAAACGTAACAGGTCGTTACGTACCGAAACTCTCCATCAGAGAACCGAATTCTACCGAACAACTCGAATATATGGTTTATGAACAAGATGGACTTAAAATCTACTATCCGACAAAGCTCAAGGTCAAAGACGGCTTTTCTGGGATTAGAATTAAACTCAGAAAACTATTATTTTTTAAATGGTTGGAAATTGAAGGAGCCGAGCTAAAGTGAGTGGGAATCATTAATAGAAGTAGGGGACGATCTCAAACGAAACCGTCCCCTGCTTCATTCAATGCACCGATCAACAATGACTTATTTTAATTTACACTTACCATTTACTCTGGGTAACCCTGGACTCTTAGTACAGGCGGGACGACTTTTTCAAAACGTTCACTATAAATAGCACCAGCGTCCTTTTTGGACTAGCTGGTGCTATTATCATAACGTGCATTTTGTTTCTTTTTGGTGGCATACTTTGAAGGATGTTTTAACAATTTCTGCACTCATTTGTTCTAGATGGGAGAGTATATAATATTCCTCCAAAAAATTCAGTAAACCTGAAAGGAGAATTCTATGATTCTGCTGTTAGCATGTCTATTTCTTTTCGCTTGCTATAAATGGGGAGACTGGAGAAATTGGAAGACCTATTATACGACGATCCTGTTTCTTATCGCCGGGGACTTTATTTACTATTTTGTTGCAGGAACTAAACCACTTTGGCAGTATACCACAAAATTATTTCCTGGAACCATAACGACCTTCATTATCGCACTAATAATTTACCCATGCACCGTTCTGATTTTTTTACCCTTCTATCCGAAATTAGGTGCAATAAAGAAAGTCTACTACATCACAGTTTGGGTTTGTCTTTATGCTTTCTTAGAGTATCTTGCGCTTAAATACAACTTCATGCGGCATTTCAATGGCTGGCATTTTGCATACTCTGTTCTGTTTGATTATGCGTTATTTCCATTACTCCTAATACACCAAAAGAAACCCCCATTAGCATGGTTACTATCCTTCATTTTCGGGTTTGGTATTGCCTTTTTGTTCAAGCTCCCAGCATGGCATTAAACCCATTTGTAAAAATGATTTGAAGTTATTATTTCTAATATTGAACATCTCTTAAGACAAGGCCTTTTGCTTGAGCTAAGGGTCCAGCTTCCCATCGTTTCTTTTCATTCAATATTTTCTCAATATCTGTCGGTTTAAGATTACCTTTACCTACTTCTAAAAGTGTTCCTACAATTACTCTTACCATATTCCATAAGAACCCGCTTCCATTGACTTCTATTTCGACTAAGCCATCCTTTTCATGGATGTGTAAATAATTTATTGTTCTAACCGTGGATTTATCACTATTTCGAGAGTTTACAAAACTTTGAAAATCATGACTTCCGATTAAGACCTCTGATGCCTTCCTCATTTCAGTTAGATTAAGTTTCTCAGCAAGATGATAACTATATTTTCTGTTGAAGACATCTCTAAATTTGCTGGTGTTTAGTCTATAGACATAAGTTTTTGATTTGACATTATATCTCGCATGAAATCTCTCAGGGACATCTTCGATGGATTTAACAACAATATCTTCAGGTAAATATTCATATAAATAATCCAGCATTGCGTCTGTACTAAAGGAACATTTTGTATGGAAATTTGCGATGTAATTTTCAGCATGTACCCCTGAATCCGTTCTTCCGCAACCTACTAACTGAATAGGCTCTCCTGCCATTTTAGCTAATACTGCCTCTATTTTACCTTGAATTGTTAGGTCATTCTCTTTTTGCTTTTGCCATCCTTTATATTTCGAACCGTCATAAGCTATAGTCATTTTTAAATTTCTCATTATGTTCCACCTTTCCGATACCCGATTTAACGGACATACGTTAGTATACTACATTGAACACTCCTCTGCACACGCCACGGGTCTCAATAAAAACAACAATCCACCACATTACTTAATCGTGAGTATTTACCAATTTGGTATATTATGGTAAAATAAGTCAATGCATAATTTAAGAAGGGTTGTGTCGCATGGCTAAACATTCTAAAACTACCAATATCGTTAAAACTGCACGAATCATTTCTGTTGGCTCACAAAAAGGTGGGGTTGGCAAGACGGCAACCGTCACAAACATGGCTGTAGGGTTAGTGAGTCTAGGATATAGGACAGCGATCATCGACATGGATGCTCAGGGACACATTGCCTTATCGTTCGGGATCAAGAAAATTAACTTAAAGAAAACGATTTATGATGTTTTAATTGGTGCAGCTACGATGAAAGACATTAAAGAGACTGCCTTTGGGGTGGATCTATACTTATCTAACAATTCTCTTTCTAATTTTGGTCCAAAAGTAACGGCTCATCTTAACTCCAAGTTATTCCCTGCCCCCAAATACCTTTTGAAAAAAGCAATTGCTCAGATCAACACTCTTTACGATTACATTCTAATTGACACATCTCCGAGCAATGACATGCAAACAATGAATTCACTGTTAGCTTCCACAGATATTATCATCCCTGTCCTTCCAGAGGGTCTTTCAATTGATGGCATCTATGAAACAATTGTTCTAGTAAAGGCTATTCAGGAACAAGGTTCCAAGATAAATATTTTAGGGGTTTTGCCTACAATGGTCCAAGACCACACCAACCTTCATCATGTGAAGCTTCAAGAACTACGAAAAGAATTTGCCGAAACCCCAGACATTAAGGTGTTTGACACTGTTATCAAACGAGCCATACGACATGGATTAGCTCAGACTGACGGTGAACCTGACATTAAAAAGGCACCAGAATACCTTTCTTTTGTTAAGGAGGTATTGGCCATAGCTTAAGCCAATTTAAAGGAAGGTTATCTGACGAACGATTGATTAAGCAATCCTTAAAAATATAAGCAATTCTGTAAAAAAACTTGATCTGCAAGCCTCATTAAGATATGGAAGCAGCAGATCAAGTTTTTTCAATTATATAAATATATAATTTTCGGTACTCTTGGTTCATTATATGAAACCAATATAATATTATTGTTTCATATAATGAAACCCTGTTTCACAGTTATAGCAAAGATCATTTGCTTCAATTGCCTTTTGAACTTTAACTTGAACCTCGTTTTTGCAAACTAGTTTAACAATTCTTCTAACCTCGGTTAAATCATTTGGATTAGGTAATAAATGTTTCAATTCTGTATACTCCTGTTTCTTTTGCTTTTCAATACAATAAATTGTCATCTAGATCGCTCCTTTACATTTAGGCTTTGATCTCCTAAGCGTTACTAATCATTTTATTTAGTGTTTCATATATTGAAACAGTGTTTCATTATATGAATTGTGCATATAGTATCATATTTCACTCCATCTATCAAATAATTTTTTCTATGGGTACAACGTGAGGCAAGAAGTCTCCCACACAGCCGATACAACCATAAACAGAATCCTGACAAATCACTTTTCCATTATCTAGTACAAGATTAAAGCTTTTGCATACTTCGATGCATAAACCGCAGCCACACCGATTAACATCGATTAATATCTCAGCTAATTCTTTGGTCCTTGAAGTGGGTATAGGCATTAGATCAATCGCCCCCTCTAATTGAAATCCGCACGCATTTCAGTCATACCAATAGATGTTTTTCGATGCAATTACTATTCGACGAAAGCTCCCGAAAACCCTTGCTTAAGAATACTATGTAAATGATAAATGATGTATTGTCAGAACTGGGTATAAAATTAATAATCATAAAGAAAAAAGCTTATCTGATTAAAATCAGATAGCTTTTTTCTTGTCCATTAATAACTTCGACTACATTCTGTCAATCATACTCATATATTTTCGTCTGGGCGCAACACTTTTGTAGGCTGGCCGAATGATTTTCCCTTTATTGACGATTTCTTCTATGCGATGCGCACTCCAGCCAGCGATTCGGGCAATAGCAAAAATTGGCGTGAACATTTCATCTGGGATGTTCAGCATTCTGTATACAAAACCAGAATAGAAATCGACATTAGCACTGACAGCCTTATACATTTTATTAGATTTAGCTATTACCTGAGGTGCTAGTCTCTCAACTGCTGCATATAGTTCAAATTCAGCCTCCAGGCCCTTTTCTCGGGCAAGTTGGGCGACATAATCTTTAAGAATAACCGCCCTCGGATCTGAGATGGAGTAGACCGCGTGACCAATTCCATAAATTAGGCCTGAACGATCAAAAGCATCTTTGCTAAGGATCTGAGCAAGGTAGTTCTCTATTTCTTCATCATCATCCCAGTTTATTAATTTGTCTTTGATATCCTCAAACATCTGGACGACCTTAATGTTAGCCCCTCCGTGTCGCGGCCCCTTGAGTGCACCAATGGCCGCTGCGATAGCAGAGTAGGTATCCGTACCTGTAGAAGTGACGACGTGCGTAACAAAGGTTGAATTGTTTCCTCCACCATGCTCGGCATGAAGTACTAAGGCCAGATCAAGTAACGTTGCTTCAAGCGTTGTATATTGGCTATCCGGTCTCAACATAGAGAGAATGTTCTCAGCAATACTTAAATCCGCTCGTGGACTGTGAATAAACAGGCTCTGATTTCCATGGTAATGGGAAAAGGCTTGGAAACCATAGACCGCTAAAGATGGAAAACAGGCAATAAGTCGCATGCACTGTTTTAACACATTATCCAGAGACGTATCATCGGGATTGTCATCAAAAGAGTATAGAGCCAGTACACTTCTAGCCAACGTATTCATGATATCTTTGCTGGGTGCCTTTAAAATCATGTCTCGAACGAAATCCTCCGGTAGCCTTTGATAATTGGCTAGAAGTTGTTGAAAGTCCGTTTGTACATTGGTATCCGGTAAACGACCAAAGAGCAGCAAATAAACAACCTCTTCAAACCCATAGCGATCTTCGCCTGTAAAGCCTTTTACAAGGTCTGCAATATCGTAGCCTCGATAAATTAAGCGCCCAGGAACCGGAACAATTTCTCCTTCATCCAGAATATAGGAATGGACCTCTCCGATCTCGGTCAAACCAACGAGTACTCCTCTGCCGTCGAGATCTCGAAGACCACGTTTAACTGCGTATTTGCTATACAATTCAGGTTTAATTATGCTGTTCTGAGTCATCCTAGTTAATTCGCTAAGAATTCTCCCTTCAGACTCCAGTGTGTAATCTTCCATCATTAGAACCCCCCTTAAAAATAAATAACCCTAGACGAAGCATCTAGGGTACAGCTAAACGAAAAAAGCGAAGGAATAGCAAAGCTATCGTGCTCGATTCCTCCCTTTCCACGCTTACGAAGTTAGCTGACGGATTCGGGTCGAAAAGTAACCCTACCCTCACCAGAGACTCTTGCCTGTGAAGGATTCACCCCAGAAATGGTTCCCCCGCTTCTAAATGAATTAAGCGATAATGAGAGCTATTAAATTGCACCTTCTGAAAGGCGATAAATTTATTTTAGTTTATCACTTAACAATAGTCAACATTTACATTTTGCCACAACAAAATTCAAATTTACTGCCCTATGACCGCATATGGTAATGCAGCGTTGCTGCCTCTTCTAAAAATCGTTCCTATCTTTAGCTTCGCTCTCTTTTAACAATCTTTTATATTTATACATTTCTTCGTCTGCATTCCTTATGAGTTCTCCGACTTCCAAGTTTGATCCCGGAATATATTCAGAAAATCCATAACTTAAACTTAACCTATACCTACATTTATTAACTTTACAATTATAAGTACTAAATTGTTCCAACTTTGTAGTTATTCCCATTAGTATTTCCATGGCTTGATCTAGTTTCATATCAGGAAATAATACTATGAACTCATCTCCCCCATATCTAAATAGTATTGAATCTTTATTCAGGGCTTCTCTTATGACTTGAGTCGTGGTTAATAGATAAGTATCCCCTTCATTATGTCCAAATCTATCGTTAACATTTTTCAAATTATTCAAATCAATAAAGCAAAGTATAATATTGTAGCCTAATTGATTACTTAAATTAATTTGTTCATCCAAGCTCATAAGGCCAGCAGCTCTATTTGGTAAATTTGTAAGACAGTCGGTATAGGCCGAAATCTCTAATTCCTTAATTGTCACAGTGTTAGTTTTAATTATATAATTTTTTCTATAATTTAATAGGAACAGTATGATAATTAATACAACCCCAAAACTGAATAAGGCTATCATTTTACTCTTATCCAGCGGAAGCCTTTCTGGTTTGTTTATGACGATACTTTCTTCAGGTAAACCAGAAACACTGATATTATATTTTTCCAGAACCTTATAATCGAACATATATTTGTTGGAAATCCCTTCGACTATGGCAACATCTTTAATACTCTTTCCATTTAGAACTTCCTTGGCCATTTCTGCCGCCATTTCCCCCTGACCCATTCCATTAGTAAGCATACCGCCAACAATACCATGACCAAGATAAAAATCCCAAGCCCCATAGACAGGAACTATTGATTTAGAACTTATAAGTTCTGCACTCTCTTCATACGAAAAATTATTGTTATATTTGTCAGTATTAAAGCTAAGAAGATAAACTATAGTATCTTTCTCTAGTACTGAGACTTTATTCTGAATTTCTACCATTGACATATCTTTATAAAAGATAAAGTCCACTTTTTCACTAATCGTAGGAATAACACTATTTAGTAAGTTTGCATTTGCAATTCCAGTCAAAGTGCGGTCATTTATTACAACTATATGTTTTGTGTTGGGATTTTGCTGTAGGGCAATGTCTAGAGTCTTTTTTACATCAATAGTTTCAATAACTCCTGTGGCGTCCTTATCGAGAATTTTAGTTGGGGAGTAATAATTCAATCCGCAAAATATTAATGGAATTGATGGAAATAACTTGGATTTCTGAATAGGTAAACTTGTTGCCACTTTCATCTTCGAAAAAAACTAAAAATAGAATCACACTGTCCTTAAGGGGATTTTTAACAGTTTCTAAAATTTCCTCCATATTTTTTCTTTGGAGATTAATATAATTAAGCTTGTCCGACCTGTTCGCAATGATTTCATTTGTTTTTTTATTGATTGCTTCCCCTGTTGTTGTTTTATCAGTTATTATGTATACATTTTTTGCTTCAGGATGCAACTTTAAAATTAAGTCCAGATTCTTGTCGATATCAAAAATTTCGACTACTCCGTATAAGGCCTTCTCAAACGTACTTTTATCCAAAAAGTTCAAGCCAATTAACTCAGTATCGTTATACTTATCTTTGGCCTTTGGAATAGAGGAAACAGCCCCCCTTAACCTCTTGATGCCTTTCCAATAATTCTTGATAGACATAGGTTCCCACAATCCCTGTGATTCCAGTCACTAGTACTTTAGCCAAGAGTGATACCTCCTTTTATGATTGATCAAGGATCTGCTCCAATCGAATCTTGGAACAGATCCTTACTTCATAATTGTTATGTTCATCGAATAACCCTTCATACGGGTATTCCTAAATCACCACGTCAAACCTAAGATCTTTTCAATAAATACCCTGGTAATATCTGGATCAAATTGTGTGCCAGCGTTTTTCTTTATTTCCTCAACTGCCTGTTCTTCACTTAAGGCCTTTCGGTAAGGCCGCTCACAGATCATCGCATCATATGCATCAGCGAGGGATATGATCCTAGCCTTCCAGTGAATAGCCTCACCTTTTAATCCTTTAGGATAACCCTTCCCATCCCATCTTTCGTGGTGAGCAAGGACATATTCGGCAATATTGTAATACTCGCTAGAAGTGCCCAACAACCGATACCCTGTTTCAGGATGGTGCTGTACTTGCGCCCATTCAGCCTCAGATAATTTGCTTGGCTTGTTTAATATCACTTCATCGATGGCTATCTTTCCTATATCATGCAATTCGCCTGCAATCCTTAGTTCTTTTATTTCATCATCACTTAAGTGATAGGCTTTACCAATGTCTTCACAAATAATACTTACTCTTTTGGAATGAGCATCTTCTCGAGGACTTTTAAGATGAAGTGTGTTAAGGATGGATTTAATTACGGCACTTCGCTTGCTGGAACTATCAAATATTTTCTTTTGATACATGTGATTTTCTGCATTTTTCAAGACATCCGAGGCAACTTGGTTCTCCTTAAATTTTGTATCCCATCCAAATGAAACTGAAATATTAATATCCATTATCGTTTTCTGTTCAATTTTTTCTTTTATCCGCTTAACCAATTCCTGCACAAATACCCCTTCAGTTTTGGGAAGTAATATGACAAATTCGTCTCCGCCAGTCCTTGATATGATATCATCCGCACGACATTCCGTTTTAAACACATCTGAAATTTGCTGAATGAGCTGATCTCCACATTGATGACCAAAGGCATCATTGATGGTTTTTAGACCATTGACATCGGCAAACACAAAGGACATCGGCAGATTTCTTGTAGTATCTAACCGTTTTAATTCTTCTTCAAAAAACCGTCTATTATATAAACCCGTCAGCTGATCATGGTAGCTTAAATACTCAATTTGTCTTCGTTTTTCCTTCTTATCACTAAAATCCCTAAATACTAACACAACACCGATTACATTACCAAGTACATCTTTGATGGGTGATGCTGTATCCTCTATAGCTCTTTCCGTTCCGTCTTTTGATATCAAAATTGTGTGATTGGCTAACTCAATAATTTCTTCCGTTTCAAACACTTTCTGGACAGGACTTTCTATCTTCTCACGTGTGTATTCACTTATAATTTCGAATACAGTTTCAAATGAATGCCCATAACCTGCTTCCTGGCTCCAGCCAGTTAACTGTTGTGCAATAGGATTCATAAAGTCTACTATGCCATTTTTATTAACGGCTATTACTCCATCACCTACAGATATTAATGTTGCATATAGTTTTTGTTCGTTTTCTCTTACTTTATATTGCTCAGTCTCAATTCTGCCTAGCATATGATTTATAGAATTTCTCAAGAATGAAAATTCGTCTTTCCCCTTGACTGTCAATCTTGGAATCACTTCTTTTGTTAGGTCTAAACCTTTTACTTCATCAATTAAGTTAATAAACGGTAACGATATATATCTTCCTAATAATCTAAAAATTAGTAATAAAATAAAGACCATAATAGTTGAATAAATCAACATAAAGTTTTTGATCTGATTCATTCCACCTATGAAAAAATCTCTGTTCTTTGTTAATGTCATCAGTATTGAAGACCCCTCGTAGGCAGTATTTGGGATCATGAATGCAGCTTGCAAGGTGTCTTTCTCCTTACGTAGCTTCACTAGGTCCAATGAAACACTTTCACCATCCTCTAAAGAAGGTTCTTGATATCCAGCAACGCTGACATTATTTATAGTAGATAAATATATGTTGCTATCTGTTATTTCACTTAATTTTTTAATCGTATTTTCATCAATAAGCTTGCCTATAAGCATTCTGTCATTTGAATTTTTCACTTTACTAGAATTGGTTATTTCAGAAGTGGCAATAAAATAGAATTGATCCCCTAATCTCATGATCTTTGATATATCTTCTTTAGGGTTGGAATTGGTTATAAATTTTTCAATATCTCCATTAAGGCTTTCAGGGAATTGAGTGAACTCATCACTAATATCATCATAATATTGTTCGTACCAAATTGAATTATCCTCACGAGCAAAAATAATAAAGTTGACTTCAAGATTAGCAAAGGTGTCCTCAATTAAATTACTATTAATGTACTCCTGTTGATTTATGTTATTTATAAAATCATAAGAATCATCCCAATGACTATAATCATTTACTGTCCCCTGATACTTTATCCTCTTTTCATAAAAAAAAGATCCAACACTTCTGCTCATCGAGTTAAGTTGAGCTTCTTCCTGATTTTCTAGGTAATTGGAAAAGAATGTTGAAAATATACTATTACTAAAGAAAATAAATGCGAACGTTATAACTATAATGATAATAGTTATTTTATTTCTCACCTTCATATAATCGTCTTCTTTCCCAACACGTAATTGTTGTCATTATCTACGACAACGATTTTGTTTTTTCTTTATAATATCATAAATTTCTCGCTTTATATGTTGCGAAATTCAAAAAAAGAGAAGAAATTTTGCCCCCCTTTCTCTTACTACTAGCTAATTACTGTTCGATCACCGGAATATTATAAAAGCGTCAAATAGCGCCTTATCCCAATTAGATAAGAGGCTACTTGACGCTTACAGTTTACTTTCGATTGGGTTAGACTTGCAGACAGCTTACTCGACAAAATGCTTAAGTCAATCTTTTAATCTTACCATACACTTTACATTTTTATCATTGTAATACTTCAATACAATAGCCATCCAGAGCAAGTCAACCTTTATTGTACGCGACGAGCACCAAGATAACGACTCGAATAATATGCATCAGAAAGGCTCGTCATAACTACGCCACTATTGGAAGCATGAGCAAAACTTCCACCGCCAATAAAAATCCCGACATGGGAAGCTCCCGGGGCATACGTTGTAAAGAATACTAAGTCACCTGATTGCAATTCAGCCTGAGTTATAGATGCCCCCACTTTGTATTGCTCAGCAGCAGTCCTTGGCAATGAAATACCTGACCCCTTAAATACATATTGGGCATAACCCGAGCAATCAAACCCACTGCGACTGGTTCCTCCATAGAGGTAGGGAACGCCTTGAAGGCTTAGTGCATTCTCCACAAGCTTAGAACTTGCTGATCGAGATACCTGTGCTGGTGGCGCTGCTTCTACTTGGATTGGTGTTGGGTCATTCAATCCTGCGATAAGGCCATCAGAAACAACTCCAGTACCACCGAATACATTAATATTATTGGTATTCTTTAGGCGGAGTTGATAATAATTCTTTGTTTCTGTTGCCGAAATGCTCTTTACAAGAATAATTGGTGCGCTAATTTTTGCCGCATAAGCCGCTCCTGTTAGTGCATCTGCAAACCCCTCACCTGTTGCTATACATAGGCTACTAGAATCAAAACTACTGTCAAACTTCTTGTTTATCGCTATATTTCGTTGATATTTGTCTGTTCCCACGATTCTTTCAGGATAAGGAAATTGGTTACTAACGCTATTCTCAATGATACTTGAATCACCTATCACATATGTCTTATAAATTTTTTGTGAATATATGTAGCTTTTCACCGAATCTGGCAAAAAACCTTTTGGTACTAAAATAATTGGAATTTGTTTCGCACCAGCAATTGGAGCCATTGATAAAGCATCTGCATAATCTTCACCAGTGGTGACGATTAATTCTGAAGGCGAACTTATCAGTTGGGCAATTTTAATGGAAGTTTCATACCTGTCATGCCCCGCAATACGCGTCGGGGTTATTTTCATCGAACGTAATTCACTATCGATTGAAGCAGGTATGACTCCGGTTCCACCGATAATAAATACATTCTTAACATGCAAATCTTTTAGGCTCTGTATTGTCACCCCTGGCAATTTATTGCCACTAGTTAACAATATTGGGGCATTATGTTTTTTAGCTAGGGGCACAGCACTGAGAGCATCAGGGTAGTTTTCTCCATAAGCCAGAATTGCGAAATCTGATTGTTGCCATCCCTTCTGAGCAATAGAGGCAGAAGTATCGTATCTAGTCTCTCCTGCTAGTCTATTAGTTGTTGAAGCATAAGCACTCGAAGTGAATGATACCATGGACACTAACGCAAATATAATTAGACATCTTTTTTTCAAGCAAATACCCTCTTTCTCTCTCCATTTTTACTGTTCCCACTAGCACACCCACCTACAGATGTCATCCTCGTGGCATGAAAAAATCGCCAAACCATAAATGGTTAAGCGATAATGGTATTTGTTCGGTAGCTTGGCAGTCATCAGCTTATAGCTGGAAGACCCATAGCTTTGCGTCCTTAGTTTTCACTAAGTTTGCCTTTATCGCTATCAATATGAACTAAATTATTGTTGATAATAAGCGAATTATAACATGTGCTGTAATCTTTTAATAGCATTCACAAAAATAAAAACTATCCTCGTTCTGAGTTCACTAAATGCGTCTTCCTACTCAATTTCAAATCTTACAAACGTTTGGCTTTATTCTTTTTGACAGGAACATACGTTTCATAATATAGTGTTATTAGTCGGAGTTAGGGGTGTTAGACATTGATATTTATGATAAATTGACAATCTTGTCAGACTCTGCTAAATATGATGTGGCCTGCACCTCCAGCGGTGTAGATCGAAGTGGCAAGCAAGGGACTATTGGTAGCGCTGCAAAAGCTGGGATTTGTCATAGCTTTTCGGCAGATGGGCGTTGCATATCGTTACTAAAAGTGCTCATGACTAATATTTGTGTCTTTGATTGCAAATACTGTATCAATCGGGTATCAAACGATATCGTAAGAGTGGGCTTTACACCTGTAGAACTTGCAGAACTTACGATCAACTTCTATCGCCGTAACTACATAGAGGGGTTATTCCTTAGTTCTGGGGTAATCAAGAATCCAAACAATACTATTGAGCAAATGATTAAGGCTCTCGAGTTATTGCGTAACACCTACCACTTTGGCGGTTACATTCATGTCAAGGCCATCCCTGGAGCAGATAGTGAGCTCATTACTCGCTTGGGTCTTTTGGCCGACCGGATGAGCATAAACATCGAGCTACCTTCTCAAGAGAGTTTAAAGCTCTTAGCCCCTGACAAGACGAAGGAGTCCATTATGCGTCCAATGGGACTGATTAGCACTAAAATCCAAGAAAACAAGACTGACCTTGTAAAATTTCGTCATGCCTCTAAATTTGTACCGGCCGGACAAAGCACTCAGCTTATTGTGGGAGCAACGCCCGACACAGACCATAAGATATTAACCCTAACCGAAGGGCTTTATAGAAAATACCATCTTAAAAGAGTTTTTTTCTCCGCATATATGCCTGTGACTGAGCATTCACTGCTGCCTTCTATAGATAGCAAACCACCTCTCATGCGTGAGCATCGGCTATATCAGGCTGACTGGCTTTTGCGGTTTTACGGCTTTGAAGCAAAAGAGCTACTTGATGAACAAAATCCCAATTTCAGTTTACTGGTTGATCCTAAATGCAATTGGGCACTCAACCATTTAGATCAGTTTCCTCTTGAGATTAACAAAGCGTCGTATGAAATGCTTTTACGAGTGCCCGGGATCGGCGTGACCGGTGCCAAGCGTATTCTGACGGCTAGGAGAACCAGCCTGATTGATTTTTCCGGTCTCAAAAAGATGGGTATTGTCCTGAAACGAGCGCAGTATTTTATTACCTGCAAGGGTAAAATACTGGAAGGTTTAAAAATAACCTCCGATGAAGTAATTAGGGCACAAATGTCCGATCAGTATAAGCTCCCGTCTCCTTATCCCGAACAGCTGTCACTTTTTAGTGAGCCTTTCATTAGAAGAGAGGATGTGCAGCAATGCCTGACAGGACAGATCTAATCTACGCTTATGATGGTAGTTTTGTTGGACTGATGTGTTGCGTTTTTGAAAGCTACGAGCAAAAGGAGATCCCCTGCGTTATCCGACCTCCAGGTGTGCCGCAGGGCCTTTTTGATACAGCGAAATGGATTGAGGCCGACGAACACAAGTCGGACAGGGTCTTTAACTCGATTCCTTTGAAGATCTCGTTCCAAGCACAGGAGTTGGTTAAGCTCGGCTTCTTAACGTGTGCACCGAACAAAGAATTATTAATCTATCATTTCCTGCGTTTGGGGTTTAAGCATGGGAGCAAGGTTATGACGATGCTCACGGATGATACGGTTCATTCTCTCCAAAAAGCAGTGCACCACTTAACCTCAGAAAGCCATAAGTTTAAAGGATTTGTTCGGTTTTCCGTTTATGACGAGGTGCTTGTGGCGGTGATTGAACCCAAAAACTTTGTGTTGCCCCTCCTATCACTACATTTTTGCGACCGATTCCGTAACGAATCGTTTATGATTTATGATAAAACCCACAGTATGGCCTTGATTTATCGGTCACAAAAAGCGGAGCTGATCTTTGTCGACGAACTAACGTTACCAGAAGTCGACGCCACTGAAATTGAGTACCGTCGATTATGGAAGCAATTCTACAAAACAATAGCTATTGAAGGTAGGATTAACCCACGGCGTCGAAGTAATCTAATGCCGAAACGCTATTGGGGGCAATTGACCGAATTTGACGACCGGGATCAACCTGAACAGGTGAAACCTAAAGAGTCAGTTCAATGGCAAGTGGCGGAAACTGCCACTGAAAAACTCCCAACTTCGAAAAGATCTTCAGAATCCCCGTTCCAATATCCAACTCGCAAATGAGACGATCCTGTTAAGCTAAAAGGTATTCATCATACCAAAGCGTTTCAACAGCTATAACATTAGCTGTAATATACAAGGAGGTAGCTTTATGTCCTATTTACTTAAACCAGTGCAGGCAGGCACTTTAACACTAACCAATCGTTTGGTGATGCCACCGATGGCTACCGCCAAAGCTGATCCTGATGGGAAAGTAAACCAGTCTGTTCTGGACTACTATGCAGAAAAATCTGAGGGCGGCTACCTTTCTCTTATCATAATTGAACACAGTTTTATCCAGTTAGATGGGAAAGCAAGCGACCTGCAGCTTTCCGTTTCTGACGATAGCATGGTTGAACCTACGCATGTTCATTCGGGAAACCCTACCACCCTCTTCCATGACAAGAAGGCACAAGCTGACAATTTATTTGGTCAGAATGTGCCTTCTCTAAGATTCATTTCGTAATTGCTCGATAATATGGAGAATGTGTCGATAGTAATCTTTGTAATTATACCTCTGAGTTGGCTCATTACAATTTTGATAGTGGTTAATACTAAAAGCGATAAATCCTCGAACATAAGCTGATTCTCTTGATAATTGTTTAAGAATTCGGCGATGGGGGGCTGGCAATTTCCCTCCCTCAGTCTCCTCAAACGTTTCGGTTACTGCGTAAAGAATAATACCAATTTCCTCGGTAGCCTTTTTGGTATAGGCATAGATTTCGTCCAAATCATCTAACGAGTTATAACCTACCCCAATGCTATCTTGCAAAGCAATAATGTCTATCCCTGTATCCTGAAAAATATAACGAATCATATTTTTCCAAAGGGTCAAGGTCACAGGCCCTGACAACCGCGCGTTATAATACGGGGCAATCATGATCGTTTCCTTACTATTACACTTGATGGTTCCGGCTATTTTTTGAAAGAATCGGTGTAAGTTAGCTTGCTGGATATACACTAGTGCCATCAAAGGATGAAATTCATAGGGAATGTACCAACCAGCGAGTGCTCGATGCCCTCCATACATTGTGATAATCTCTGTGACGATCACTGAATTAACTTCAGCCTCGTGCTCTAACCATGCATTCAAGTTAACTTCTATCGACCACCAGTCATCGTTAAACCCCAGACCGATTCGGACCTTCATGCCTACACAATCCGCAGCTAACAAAGCTGTTCCTACCATATCAATGCGGTTGCTAGTATATCCTTCCATTTTCGTCGGATACACTGCGTAATGTAATTTTGTATCTGCAATGCTCTGGAGGATTATTTCATCAATGCCTATGTTTTGTAACATTCGATACTCTTCAATCCAGCGATCATAGTTCCAATTTTGGCAATACCAATACTGAATAAAAGAGCTACTAAACGTCGGCCGAATCTTACGGAACTGCCGGAACGAGCGACAGAACCCCTTCCACCAATCGTAACGCACCACCCGCCATATCTTCATTTTTTCAACCCTTTCAGGATTTGTATGTATATTAGCGGAATTGATCATTCTTCATAGGATTAACAGTTTTCCTTCTATTCATTATATCCTATGCGTTCAAATTCGTATCCATTATCTTCCGAATCTCGTGTAGTGATTTTTATCAAAAGAAGTAGGCCGTCTGCAATAATGCAAACGGCCTACTTCTTGACCACTCATCTCTTTAAATCGCCATTTCCTCTGCGGGTTTTTTCACCTCATGTGATCGTACTTTGGATATCGAATTCTTGAGCTTAGAAAGCGTCCCGATTTTACTGGAATCCAGAACGCTTTCTAATTCTCCGTTATCTCCATTTGTAAGATAACCATCTGCAGTGGCGGCGGCTTCTTTCGCTGTTGTGACTGCACTTTGAATAGCGACTTCTTGAGCCTGTGTAATTGTACCGTCTTCTACTAGACCATCCAGAACAATTTCTAATTCACTCTTATCTTCTCTCTTTGAAATCACATATCTCTTAGCTGCTTTGATTGCTACAAAGGCACCAGCTGCCGATAGAAGCGTTGTAATAGCAGTAGCCATCACTGTTTTTCTCTTTTTTGTTCCTCTGATCATCTTTCGTTTCATCATTATACGATTCATCATTCTAATAACCTCTTTCTAATTTTTAATAACGCGATCTCCATTGAATCACATTTACAATAACCGCTAACCTAGCGGATGATCATCATCTCTTCTTAGCATAGTACAAACTTGTTACCGTTCCGTGACCTTTATGTGATGAAACTATGAAGAAAGCGACTTTAGATGATTCTCTCATCTAAAGTCGCTTTCTCATCACCTACTCGCTCGTCTGATTCAACATACGCATAATCTTAAGTCCCAACTCCAGTTCAAGGCGATTTTTATTATCCTCCAAATTGAGTTCTGTGATGTCTCTGATTCTTTCTAAACGATAGAGCAAGGTTTTGTAATGAATGAAAAGCTCTTTGGCGGCCCTACTCGCATTTCCGTTACACTCCAAGAATACTTTTAAACTTTTAAGAAGGTCTCCTTGATTCACCTGATCATACTCAAAAAGTTTCCTCAACGGTCTTGGGACAAATCCCTCTAAAGCATTTCGCTCGCCAAACTTACACAGTATCCGAAGGACACCCAACTCTTGGAAACTAGAAATCACATTCTCACCATGGAGCATCTCCCCAAAACGAATAGCATCCTGTGCTTCTTTATAACTTTGTGGAATGTCCTGGATTTCTGCCGCTACATCCCCTATACCCATGCTGATCGAGATTTTCTTGAGTCGTTTCTTCATTTGGTTCTGAACTTCTAAACCTGTCTTTTTAATATCTTGCAACAACTTCTCTATATTATCCTTCACCGGCCATAAGACAATGATTGAGTCGCCCTTATGTCCCAGAATACCCTGGTCTGAGACTTAATAAAGCTCGTAATCATGGTCTGAATCTCTGATTTAATCCCCTGTAAGGCTAATTTATCCTGTTGTGCCTTCTTCTCCGCTAGATAGGCATCAATATTCTTGATATTAAAAAGCACGACTACAAAGGAACGATTAATATCCCATTCTAACAGACTTGCTCGCTCTAAAAGAGTATTGACTTCTACTTCTCCACTGATGAGGTGTTCGATAATATCATTACGAAACCTCTGTTCCACTTCTCTAACCGCAAAACGCTTCACCCTATCTAGGGTTACAACCGTGGCCGCATGCTCTAAGCAAATAAAATCCATATCCTGCATAGGCCTATTAATTTCGGCTACCGTCAAATATGCTTTAATTTGGCTGAGCGCTTGAATGGGTACAACAACCTGGGGGATAGGTTCTTCTCCATAGGAAGGGAACATGACCAAATGTCGATAAAAGCTGAATTTATCACTTAATAATTCGCGATCATAAAACTCTGTCACTTCATTAAACTGATTAATTCTTCCATCCGTCGTATGAAGACATTTTCGACTTTTGTCAAAAACTGCAACCGGATTCCCAACTAACTCAGCCAGAGTTTCTGTTATACTTTCCAGCCCTTCACAATGAAGGGCCAAAGCAGTAAAGCGTTCTTGCACTTCCTTATAATATTTAAGTTCAATTACCTGTTTATTGAAAAGCATCTCCATCACAGGATACATAATGTCCACAAAGCGAACATTGCCTTCCAGTTCAATGATGGGTAATCCTACTTCATTGGCCGTCTCTATGATTTCCAACGGAATTTCATCCACAAACCTTCTTACCTTAACCGCGAGCGCACAGACGCCTTTGTCGGAAAGCTTTTGAGTGAACTCCTGATAATTAACATCCTCACCTGATGTCGAATATAAACTAGTCAGGAGCAATTCTCCTCCCGATAGCCAATTTACAATATCCGGAGCCTCCATGATGGTAACACCTTTGACAACATTATGCAGGTTTTGAAAACCTGCAACTACTTTTGAGGCTTTTAGAGGACCTAATTGCATCAATTCTTTAACCGTTATCTCCAATATTACCACCCCCGAGACCGCATTTTATCCTATTTATCTATAATTGAATATCCCTATTACAGTCTTTTGTGTAGATATAAGTAAACGGTGTGCGCCCAACTCCATAGCAGGCTTGAGGAACATATGGACCAAACCAGATAAAGTCTTCTTTCTTCACTGGAATCCAACGATCGTCGATAAGATAGATTCCTTCACCTTCAAGGAGATAGAGTCCATGCTCTTGGACATGGGTCTCAATAAACGGATGGCAACCTCCCGGTAAGAAACTTAGCGTATGGAAGTTTACATCAAAGCCCAAATCAGTGGGAAGGATATTCTGAATCTTGACATTTTCCATGTTGTCATAATCTTCCGCCGGAATCTCATTGAGGTTTCCAACCGCAATGCTAGCTTCATATCCAGTTAAAGGACGATAACGTTGCTTGTACAAAAGCAACCGGCATGCATTTTGAGCTTCATTTTTAATTCCTAAACTCAAGGACGCTGGGGCAAAGACAAACCCTCCAGTGGTCAGAGCATAGTCTTTATTTTCTACAGTAACCTTAACTTCTCCTGCCATCACATAAACAAACGTTTCTATACCCTCTTCTTGGAAAGGCTTATTTGTCCCACCATTTGGGAGAATTTCAACTGTATACATAGCAAAACGTGGGCCGAGTTCAGGTGAAGCTATAATACTAGTACGACAATTTTCCAAATTGGGAATAACATTATTCACCCTACCTTCTGGAGGAATCACAGCATACCGGCCGTGTTGGATTATAGCGCGCGTAGAAAGTACATCATTTGGATATCCCATAATATAAAACTCCCCTCAAAATTTGACACTGAAATTAAGATATATAGTCTCCCTTATAATATTGAATATTCGGCGTGTTCCCCTCCGTCCCTTTACCTAATATAGATAAATACTACGTTACCAATTCATCCATACTAGGCGAAGGAATATTCATGCATTAATAGAACATGATAACAAGCAATCTAAACTGCTAGAAAGGAAACAAATATGAATAAAGCACTTAAGGTACAACTCCTTACATCTGAAGCTTTTCAACCTTTTGGTTATGTTATCTCTAAAGAACCTGGAACCCCACTGATCAAGGTGACCCCCCCAAAATTCACTTCACGTATGCCCTTTGAAGTTGACGACGGGAAAGCAGATTTTGTTTATGCACTCTTGGAACGAAAGGAATTTAAGTTTTCCGCATTAGAGCGTCATCTTAAAGTAACGCAAGGTTTCTTCCCGATGTCCAATGGACCAGCCATCATCACTGTCGCCCCGGCCACAGATTCTTCGGACCCTGAAAGTCTTCCCGACCCAGATTCCGTGCGGGCTTTTCTCCTCGAAAGTGACAAAGCCTTTGTTCTCCATCGTGGAGTTTGGCATGGCACAATTCTTCCTCTAGAACCTCATTTCTCATACATTCTAGCTACAAGGGATAAAACCACCGATGAATCTATCTCCCCTCTTTATGATGGAGATGTGCAAATACGGGATCTCGGAGTGACGTTTGAACTTATCCTTTAAATGCCTTGCAATCTTCATAAACCATCGCTTAAATTTAATGAGGCCCCACAGATTAACATCCGAAACTCTGTGGGGCCTCATTTTGGCTTGAGCTTTCTTAATTAGCGAGCCCAAGTAACGTATGATATAAAATATTGACCCCATCAGCACAATCATCCTTTGTACTCCACTCGTCGGGATTGTGACTGTTCCCATCTTTTGATCGGACAAAGATCATACCTATTGGACATAGTTTAGCTATCTGCATTGAATCATGCCCAGCACCACTCGGTAGCGTATGGATTTCTTTCCCCACCGTTACACAGGCCTTCTTAATTGCATCCTGGATAAATTCAGAGCAAGGTACTGGGGAAACTCTTTGTAAATCTTCAATAATTTTCTCTATCCCACGCCTTTGACAAACCTCCGCGATACGTTGCAGTAGAGTCTGTTCTAACTTTTCTCCGACCTCCTGGTTAAGATCGCGCAAATCCACCGTAAATTCCACAGTACCTGGAATAATGTTAATTCCCCCGGGTTGTACTTGAAGCCTTCCCACAGTTCCCACTGCTGTTCCTGCTTTTAGAGTCTCTTCTTCCACCGCCTGAATAATTTCTGCTGCAGCCACTAACGGGTCATGTCTGATATTCATTGGGGTTGCGCCGGCATGACCTGCTTCGCCTTGGAGTGTAACTTCTTCTGCTATTACCCTCCCCGTGAAAATGGAAGATTCGGAGAATAAAATTGGCATTAGTAAGAGAGTCTCGCGTTTGGTGAATCCACTGGGGATGACGTTGAATAGTGATGGCTTGGCACTCTATTTAGCCTTAGCCTGAATTACTGTGGCCCAATTTTTCCAAATAGATTTAACGATGTCCGAGCAAATAAAAATTGTTATAATGGCAACTCTTGCAACACTTGGTACCGTCGTTGTTCCTGGTGGGGGCTTGGTCGCTTTAGCCATTGTCCTGCCCGCAATGGGACTACCCATAGAAGGAGTCGCTCTCTTAGCGGGTATAGACTGGTTTTCAGGTATGTTTCGTACAGTGATGAATGTCATTGATGATGTGCTCGTAGCAATCGTAATAGCCATAAACCAAGGTGAGTTTGATCGAGAAATTTTTATGAGTGATGAGGTTATCGAGACAAATCAATTATCACAATAGTTTCCTGAGTACTGTATACCTAGTTAAACACGATTAATGCTCTTTTCTTTTCTTACTATTTAGGGCTGCAACAAACTTGATTTCTGGTTTGTTGCAGCCCCATTTTGTTCGTTTATTTCTTCTTCTTCTCGACTTTAGTTTCCATCTCGATGCCAAACATATCAGCAATATCCGTATCCTCAATAATTCTACGGCTTTTTGCTTTTGATTTTTTGAGAAGTGTCTCGGTTTTCTGACTGATAGCTTCTGAAATAAGGTCATCCACCTTCACCTTGCGCAGTACGAAAAACAAGGTGGGATCATCGTCAAGCCGGGCTCCTACTCCATAAAGAACTGCGGCCACGTGTTTGCACATCATAGCCCCGTCTGGGCAGCTACATTGAAGCTTAATCTCCTTGGAGGCAGGAAACAAGCCTTTGCCCTTGGCCGTGAATACTTCTGAAAGCGCCTTAGGAAACTTGCCCACAATGAGTTCCTGCAACGAATCGATCTTCCCTACACAGTTCTTCGTAATCCCTTGCCAAAGAGCGTTGGACAGCGGTTGAATGCTAATCGTCACTTGATACGGTTTCGAAACGCTCCCCTGAACAAGGGCTTTTATTTCTCCTTCAGTAATTTTCAGATCCAGTACCGCTCCATGACGGACGTAACTACGTCCTCGCCCTATTCGGTTGGCAAAGTCCGAATAACTCTCAAGATTATCATTCCAGGACTTCCCCCACCAGGTTTTAGTGATCTTTGTTCCTGCAATAATAACGGGACAAATATCAGGATTTTTCTTCCTTAGTTTCTCGACACTCTTTTGGGCCTTCTGTCTTTTTTCTGCCACCGTAACGTATTCTGGAAATCCACTGTAATATGCCATACACTATCCCTCACAAACCTTATCTAATCGTGAGACCCCCACATTTGCAAGTGGGAGTGGACCCCCGTACTCTGCTTCGGTGGGGGGGAGACTCCCCCACTGAAGTCTCGATGTTCAACTTTAGTTGAACGAGTTCACTTAGAGAGCGCAAATAAATCCATAAGCTGTTGGTTATCCATCTCAGTAATCCAGCTTTCCTGACTGTCTGGAATAATATCTTGCAATAGCTTCGTTTTATCTTCAATCATAAGATCAATTTTCTCTTCAATGGTACCCTTCGAAATAAACTTATGCACAATCACATTCTTTTTCTGACCGATCCTAAAGGCCCTATCCGTCGCTTGATTTTCAACCGCTGGATTCCACCACCTGTCAAAGTGTATCACATGATTGGCAGACGTTAGGTTAAGACCGACGCCACCAGCTTTAATGGAGAGGACCATAAAAGGCACATACTCAGCCCCCTGGAATTTAGCAACAAGCTCCTTACGTTTCGTCACGGCCGTCCCGCCATGTAAGACAAGCCCTTTATGCTGAAAAATTGTCTCCAGGAACCGATTAAGTGGCTCTGTAATTTCCTTAAACTGAGTAAATATTAAAACCCGTTCCCGCTTCTCAACAATCGTTTCACAGATCTCACGCAGCCTTGCATATTTGCCGCTTTCCTGCTCAGCGTAGTGAGTCTGACCCATAAATTGGTCGGGGTGATTACAGATCTGTTTCAGCTTCATCAGCGAGGAAAGGACCAGCCCTTTGCGTTCGATTCCCTCATCAGTTGATTCAAGCTTTGCCTTAAGGTCATTGACAATTTTATTATAAAGGACCACTTGTTTTTTTGTAAGTGTCGAATAGGTTTTCATTTCAATTTTCTCAGGCAAATCTGTGATAACCGTCTTGTCAGTTTTTAAACGTCTAAGCATGAAGGGGGTAACAACCCGTTTCAATCGGGCATACCCATCTGGAGTATCCTGGAGTTTCTTTGTGAAATTGGTAAACTCCTTGGCACTGCCCAGCAAGCCTTTATTCAAAAAATCAAACAAGGACCATAAATCAGCCAAACGATTTTCAATCGGTGTACCTGTCATGGCCATTTTATAGGAGGCCTTTAGTTGTTTGACGCCCTTGGTTTGCTTAGTGCCTGGATTTTTAATGGCTTGGGCCTCATCTAAAATTAATGAATCCCACGTAATCGTTTTTAACCAATCGTGTTTTACGAGCATGCCGTAGGTTGTGATATAAAGGTCATAATCGTCCACCAAAACATCGGCGTTCGTCTCCAAGCCCTTATTTTCCGAAGGATGAATGACATAATAGTTTAACGCCGGTGCAAACTTTGCGATTTCGCTGATCCAGTTTCCAATCAGGGACGCGGGGACAATCAGTAACGCCTTTTCCTGCTTTTGACTTCTAATATAGTTCAGAAGCGCAATAACCTGAACTGTTTTCCCCAAGCCCATATCGTCGGCAAGGCAGGCTCCCAGGCCGAGAGTTTTCATATAATGAAGCCAGTTTAAGCCCCTTTCTTGGTAGGTACGCAAATTAGCCTTAAACCCTTCACCACAGGCCACCTTTTCAATCGTCTCCGGATTGGTGAGCTTATTAAGCACAGAACTAAGCCATTCTCCATTCGTTACTTCAAGTTCACAAGCTTCTTCCTGAAGATTCAAGACTTTTTGAGCCGTCAGTTGAAAACGCATCGCCTCAATCATGCTGAGATCCGTCTGGTTCATCAGTTCTTGGGCGTGTTCATAGGCCTTCAGAGTTTCCTTCAATCGCTCATGATTGACCTCCACCCATTTTCCTTTGATTAAAACAAGTCCTTCCGCTTCCGAAAGCAACCTTTTCAACTCGTCCGCCTTCATTGCTTCTCCACCGAGGAACAGCTCTGCTTTGAAATCCACAACTGCTTTTAAGGTTAAACGAGACGGCGTTTTCTCTCCCACACTGACCGCTATTTTCAAGGAAGCTGATTTATTCTTCCACCAATTTGGCATACGACATAAAATACCGGCTTCTTCATAAAGCGGTATCTCTTTGAGAAACGTATAGGCTTCCTCCGCAGTTAAGCTTAACGGGTGAAAGAGTTCTCCCGAGTCCACAAGTTCAGAAATAAAGGCACTGTTCTCAGAGGCCTTATGCACGGTCGAAAGAAGTTCCAGCATCTTCCGACTATTTTCCCCATAATCTACGAGCGCATTTTTAAGGGGGAGGTGTTTTGGGCTTCCATAGGTCGAGACGTCTTCAGTATAGGTCGCCAAAAAAGCAAACGGATATTCCTCTTTCTTACTCTCCACAAGATGGAAGAAAACACGTCCCACCAGATGCAGATTCGGATTATAGGTTGCAAAAAATGTTTCGACATTGCCCTTGTAAGCCTTGATCATTTCACCATACGTTTGATTTAGCGTTTCCCAAGCTTTTTTCACCCAAGCATAAGTTAAGTATTCGGTCCCTTTTAAATAAGGTGCTTTTTGCAAGAGTTGCTCTACTTCATTGTCGTCTATTTCAAGCACTACGTTTTCACGCAGCACCTCAAGATCTGGATTCATGGCTAGTTTTTTCACAAATGTACCGGCTATCTGTCTGAGATAACGAAGAGATTCCGACGTGACGACCGTTTTTTCCGAGAAACCAAGCACTAAAAAGGCCTCGTAAGCATTCTCACGATAGCGTCTGTAGACTTCTTCCTGGTGAGCAAATTGGCTGGACTCAATCGTTTCTTCAGTTATCTGCCAGTCAAGTTCAAACCTACCATTCTCATGGATAAATACAACTAGTTCTTTATTTATAATTATTTCAGGTTTATCAATGCTCGCAATCACTCATTTGATCCTTTCCTCTGAATCCTTATTAATAAGTTCTCTGTATCTTTTTTCTCCATTAAACCAACTTATTAATCTTATTACTGAGAAAATTATAAACGTCATTGCGTTGAACACAATAACAAAATATATCCCATTTCCATCAATGGATCGGTTATGAATACTCATACCAGGGTAGATCCATAAAATCAGAATAGTTACTAGTGCCGTGCATAAGAAATAAATCAAAGATTCTAGTAGCACATATTTAACTATGGTTTTTTCATGTATGATTTTCCATTTAGCTATAAATTGTTCATTATCGTCCATCTTTCTCACTCCTCATCGGACAATACTTTCTCCCGTACATTTTACTCCTCAAGATACTACATTGTCCATAACATAACCACTTCATCCTTTGTACTCCCCCACCGAAGTCTCGAATTTTAACTTTAGTTGAACGAGTTCACTTATCTGTCCGCTTTGCTTACCTTCCGAAGTCGCCCCTTAATCGGAGTATCTTGCAATTCTTGCAGCACCAACTCACCTTTACTGTTTAAGATTTCGACAAAGGTCGATACATCCAAGATATTGATGATCCCGACATCTGCCGCAGTTATGCCTTGGATACTGCAAAGTGTACCGACAATATCGACCGCTCTCATCTTGGTTTTCTTCCCAGCATTCACATGAATTTTCATGATTTCAGTGCTCAGTTGCGCACCTTTTGTTTCTTTAATTTCAGGTTGCGCAGTGATTTTTGCCAGAAATTCTTGTTTTGACTGATGCACCGTTTCTTCTTCCGGTCTTTCCTTCAGAAGAATCTCTTTTCCGATGTAGTCATGGATTTCCTTTAAAAACTTACCTTCATTTTGGTTGACCAACGTAATTGCTTTACCCAGCTTGTTGACTCGGCCTGTTCTACCGATTCGATGAACATAGCTCTCCCTGTCATGGGGAATATCATAATTGATGACCAAGGTAATATCTTCGATATCCAGGCCTCTCGCCGCAACATCGGTTGCACATAGATATCTAAAAAAGCCATGTTTAAAATCATTCATAACGTTCAAGCGGTCTCGTTGTTCCATTCCGCCATGAAGCTTCTCACACGAATAGTTCAACTTCACGAATTCAGCATAGACCTCATCAACCGTTTGTTTGGTATTACAAAATATCATGCAGCTGTCCGGGTTTTCGACAATCGTTAGATCTCGCAGAAGTTGCATTTTATCTATCTGATCAACATGATATCTTTCTTGGACGATCCGATCTGCCGCTGAATTTTGCTCTTCAATTTCGATGCGGATCGGATTTTTCATGATTTTACTACATAACACATTAATGTCTTGGGGCATTGTCGCTGACAATAAAATGGTTACCCGTTCTTGGGGCAAGTGGGTAATAATAGATTCGATTTGCTCTATGAAGCCCATATGAAGCATTTCATCTGCTTCATCAATGACGAGATAGTTTATACTGGATGTATCCAAGGTCCCTCTTTCAATATGATCGATCAAGCGACCCGGTGTCCCAACTACGACATGGGTTTTTTGTTTTAGTTCCTTCTCCTGAACATGAATTGGGTACTTCCCATAAACTGCAGCCACTTTTAGCCGTTTAAATCTACCAATATGAAACATATCTTCTCTGACCTGGACTGCAAGTTCTCTGGTTGGAGTAAGCACTAAGGCTTGCGGTTTATTCTGTTCCCAATCCACTAATTCGCAAATAGGAATGGCAAAGGCTGCCGTCTTTCCGCTTCCCGTTTGGGACTTGACGATGATATCCTTCTGTGCCAAGACAGCCGGGATCACCTGCTCCTGGACTTTAGTGGGACAATTGAAATTTAATAAGCTAATTGCTTTCAACAACTCTCCGCTTAATTGATACTCTTTAAAATTGTCCTTGATCATATAGTCATCTCTTTCATTATTTCAATTTGCCAGCAAACTTTCATGACGCGTCTTAATCTAATTTTCCAATATAATAAAGGGGAAACCTGAAACAATTTCAAGTTCCTTGACATATGGTTAAATACTCAAATTAAATTATAAAGCAAATCCATATTTAAGCAAATTTCGAACTGATCTTTGTATTTCCTTAAACTAGAATAAACTTCTATCAAAAAAGGACAGGGTGCTCTGCGCAACGAGCGAAGCACCTTGTCCTTCGAGCTTTTCGGCCTGTAAATATCCACACCTACATCAGTGATTTATGAAAAACAAAATTAATATCATCAACAATAGAATGATCGAGTTGTCCTACTTCGACCATACTTCTCAAAATCCCCATAGCGTTAAGATGGTCCATAGGTTTTCTATAAGGCCTTTCTTCTCGCAGAGCCTGATAAATGTCCAAACAGGCTATTAACCGTGAATTAAAATCAAGATCTTTGGCAATCAAACCTTCCGGATAACCTGAGCCGTCTAACTTTTCATGATGATTTGAAGCCCACATAGTAATTTCTTCAAACCCATTAATGTTTTGTAAGCAAAGCTTTGTTATTTTTGGATGCTTAATAATTTCTTCAAATTCGACTTTAGTTAATATTCCAGGCTTATCTAGAATTTTATTACTAACTGCTAGCTTACCTAGATCATGTAAATCAGTTGCAATTAACAATTTCAACGTCATTATAGTGTCCATCTTGTAGAATTCAGCCATCTTCTCAAGCTTTTCGGAAAGGCCTGAGGAATGTTTTTGGGTGAACTCAGATTTAGCATCAATTATTTTTGATAAGGTCTTTGTTATCGTGTGTACTTCATGATAATTTAGCTCATGGCTGAAATTTGGAGTCACTCCCTTTAAGCAATCATCAATACTTTGGTCAGATAAGGCTTCCCAAAATTCGTTGTGATTGGAAATTTTAAGAAATACCTCTGATAACACAGGGGAGAAAAATGTATTTATATGGTCATGCACAAACGCAATAACTGTTTCTTTATTGACGGTGTTTCTCAAATCGAAAGCCAAGTCTAATGTATCTGAAAAAGCAATAATTTGAGCCATAAGAGGAATATCATCTTTCGATAATCCAAAAAAGCCGGAACCATCATATTTTTCATGATGATATTTAATAATATTTTGAGGATTTGTTAAAAAGGGGAAATTTCTAAGATTTTTCTCCCCTATAAGGCAATGTTCCTTCCTACTCTCTAGTATATTAATCTTTTCTTGGGTCGTACCTTTTAGATTATCATGTAGTATTTTCATGCACGCTCCATTGTCATGCATTATAGTCAAGGACGCCAGGTCGAAAATTTCCGGATTAGTTAATTCAAGCTCATCAGCGATTTTAATGGCTATGTAGGCTATTCTCTTTGAATGATTAGTAGCCATTCCAAATATTTCAATTTCAACAATGTCTAATACATTCGCTACTGCTGCCAAAAACTCATTTAAGTTAAAGTTCATAATAGCATCTCCCTACGGTTAAATCGGTTTCAGTACGGCCCATTACATGACGTTATCTGTAGTTTTAATTGATCTTGCATGCTTGATTCCTCCTGACCCGATATTTGAATTTGCTTTTGGAAAGTACCAATGGACAGGTACATTATTTTTGATAATAAAAATCGTAATGCACCTGTCCTCTTCTGCGTACTTCTACAGTAAATTCACGATACTATTTACCGTATCTTTGTCTTCTACATATTTCACGCTGATCTCATCACCGATTTTCAGGAAGGGCAATTTTTCTGATTTCGAAATATTAGCAGTAAAGATATCAGCCTGTCCTTCTAACAGTATATAGAAATAAGTGTTCCCTTCGATCACAACATTTTGGATATCTGTAATCTTAGCTTTTACTTCAAATTGTTCTTTGATAACTTGTGGATCTTTTACTGTTGTCGCAATACCTTTATTCGCAAACTTTTCAACCGTTTCTTGTACCGTAACACCGGTTGTCACTTTTTGATAATCCTCAGCATCTACTAAAGCATACATCTTAATAAGCCCTGCGTTATCTTTTAAGGACATGAAATACGTTGGTTTTCCATTGATATTTAAAAGAATAGGGAAAGTTGAGACATAACCTTTCTCTTGCACTGCACCTTGTGCGCTATCCATAGCAGAATATTCTTCTGCTGATGGTATACTGTAAAATGTCGCTACTTTTGTCCGTTGATTGACCAAGATAAAACCGATATTTGATTCATCACGCACTACCGATGTTATTCCTGTGTACAAATACACATCATCATTAATTGCAAGATAATTGTATCCATCTGTTGTGGCCAGGACACCTTGTTGTGAAAATATTGAATTCAAAAAACCGCCTTGATATCTACCATTGTAATTAACTTGTTCTAGCAAAAGTTCAGACTCATAAACTCTATCTACCCATGCAGGAACATCTTTTATACTAATTTTTTGGTGCTCTCCAGTTGAAGCATTTAACATAATCACTTCTTTTACATCTGTCCCACCGAAAAGACCAATTTTATTTTCATGGACAGATACAACCCAATAAGGCGTACCTTGATCATCCACTTCAAAGCTAAAGTCTCCGAAAATGTCAGTCAGATAATTTAATCTTAAGTATCTTTTTACATTACTTCCAAATCGTTCGCTTTCAGAATACATGATATTCTGTTTTGGTTTCTCTAAAGTTACTGTACCATTAAGCATATCGACCATAATATAATTTGGAATTCCGGCTTTCGAATTATTGAGCCATTTAAAGAACCCAGCATATTCCAAGGGAGATACTCTAACCGGTTTTCCTTTGTAGTTAATTTGCGTATAATCTGAGGCTACTCTAAATTGTGAGACCAATGCAACAATCTCGCCCATTTTTCTATCCCCTAGTCGTTGAGCCGTATCTCTGTCAATTGTAGGGACTTGATCAAACGTTATCTCTGCAACATCTTTAGTAAAATTTCCTTCTTTCTTTTCAATTAACGTTGCGTACCGTTGAGCATGGAATAAAGGCATAGAATAAATGACTATTATTCCGACGACTGCAAATATCAGCACTGACACAGTGAACAGATATGATGATACTTTTACTTGTTGCTTTAAGGTAATACCTTTTTTTCCGACTAATACATGGGGCAACAGGAATAATCCTGCACCTATTAGTAGCATTATAGCAAAGTATACCCAAAGGCTCACCGCTTGAATGTTAATAGGAATAAGTAGAAAGTAATACGAGATTAAGATGAGTGCTATCCACATAACACCTGTAATGATTTCCCCTTTTTCTAATTTCATAGTTTTGTTCCTTTCTTAATGGTTTTCTAAATGCCATTTTATTCACTCACAAGCAAACTTTTGCCAGCCCATATCTTTCAGAAATATTACTCTCTAAGGCCTTCCTGTCAAATTTGTACAAAGTCCTTTCAATTACTTAATTCTGCGTTATTCTACTAAACCCTGCAAGTAAAGTGTTTCAAGTTCGTTATGCCTAACTAAAAAGGCAAGGCTCCTAAAAAAATGGAGCCTTGCCTTATATCCATACCAATGTTCACTTAGTTGAGTCCTTTTCACTTTAACTGATGAATGAACAATCCACTTCTAAGCTTAGGTTCAAACCAAGTAGACTTTGGCGGCATCAATTTATCAGCATCGGATACTTCAAACAGCTCATTAATTGAAGTCGGATACATTGAAAAGGCAAGCCTCATATCCGAATTAGCTCTTTTTTCAAGTTCTTTAAGTCCTCTTATTCCCCCGACAAAGTCAATTCTTTTATCCGTTCTTATGTCTTTGATATTTAGAATTGAAATCAATACATGATTTTGAAGTATGGAAACATCAAGTCCCTCGACAGGATCATCCGAGCGAAGCTCATCCTTCGCTGTTAACTTATACCATACACCGTCCAAGTACATCCCAAATGTAGCCTTTTCCACAGGTTTATAGGGGTCCCTACCCATTTCTTCTAGAACAAATGCTTTAGCTAATTCACTTAAAAACTCTTCGTTACTCAAGCCATTTAAATCTTTCACCACGCGATTGTAGTCTAAAATCAACAATTGATCATGTGGGAAAAGTACAGAGAGGAAAAAGTTATATTCCTCTTCTCCAGTGTACCCTGGATTTTCTGCTCTTCTTTTTAAGCCAACCTTTACTGCCGAAGCAGTTCGATGGTGTCCATCGGCAATATAAATGCTTTCAACTGTTTCAAATCCCCTGGAGATTGCTTCGATGTCACTTGTATTTTCGATTTTCCACACAACATGTCTTACTCCATCTGACGCTACAAAATCATATAATGAAGTTTCCTTCTTTATGCGATCAACGACTTCATTGATAAGCTTTTGGGAACGGTAGGCCAAAAATATAGGTCCCGTTTGGGCATTACAAACATCGACATGATTAATTCTATCGATCTCTTTGTCCTCTCTCGTCTTCTCGTGTTTTTTTATTTTATTCTTCAGGTAGTCTTCAATCGCAGCACAGCCAACTAAACCTGTTTGAGAACGACCATTCATAGTCAGTTCATAGACATAGTAACAGTTCTTTCCCTCCTGAATTAAAAGACCCTCCTTCATCATATTCTGAAGGATATCTCTTGCTTTCTCATAGACCTTAGCATCATAAGGGTTGCTGTCCTTAGCAAATTGTGTCTCTGCTCTATCAACCTTTAGAAATGACAAGGGTTCCTTTACAACTTCTTCTAAAGCTTCTTCACGATTATAAACATCATAGGGGAGAGCCGCCACTTTACTGGCAACATCCTCCCTAGGTCTTATTGAATTAAACGGTTTTATAGTAGCCAAAAATCCCGTCCCCCAAGCAATTTAATTATTTTACTTAATAATTCTGACCTTTAATACTCCGTCAATTTCTCTGAGTTTCTGTGCGAACTCTGGTGTCGCAGGGGCTTCAATATCGAGGATTGTATAGCCATATTGGCCTTTACTCTTATTAATCATATCGGGAATATTAATATTTTCTCTAGCAAACGTTGATGTGAATTGGCTAAGCATATTTGGTATATTCCTATGATTAATGGCGATTCGACCAGTCTGCATACATACACCCATGTCACAGGTTGGATAATTTACAGAGTTTCTTATATTCCCGTTTTCAAGGTAATCCATCAATTGCTTCACAGCCATGACCGCACAGTTATCTTCTGATTCGCTCGTGGAAGCGCCTAAATGGGGAATGGTTATAACTCCTTCAACACCACATACCATGGGATTTGGGAAATCTGTGACATAGGTACCTACTTTTCCTGATCTCAAGGCTACAATCATATCCTCATCTCTCACTAAAGTATCTCTGGAAAAATTCAAGATTACGACGCCATCCTTCATAATAGCAAACGTTTCACTATTGAACATCCCTTTTGTTGCGTCTACAGAAGGCACATGAACTGTAATAAAATCACACTCTCTAAAGATCTCATCTAACGATTTGCTGTGTTTGATATACTTTGAAAGGTTCCAAGCTGCATCAACAGAAATAAACGGATCATATCCATAGACTTCCATATCCAGTTTATTGGCTGCATTGGCAACTAGAACCCCGACTGCCCCAAGCCCAATTACTCCAAGCTTTCTTCCTTTAATTTCAGATCCAACAAACTTTGATTTCTTTTTTTCAACCAGCTTAGCTACCTCTGGGTCCTGTCCACAAGAATTTACCCAGTTAACACCCCCTACAATGTTACGAGCTGAAATAATCAAAGCTGCGATGACCATTTCTTTAACTCCATTCGCATTAGCACCCGGAGTATTAAAGACTACAACTCCACTCTCGGCACATTTATCCAGAGGAATATTGTTAACTCCCGCTCCTGCTCTAGCAATAGCTACTAATGAGGGTGGTAATTCCAAATCATGAACACTGGCACTTCTTACGATAACTGCATTTGCAGCATTAAAGCTATCAACCAACTCATAGTTATCCGTAAATAAATCAAGTCCCACATTTGCTATTGCATTCATACAGTTTATCTTAACCATTTTTAGCCCACCTTTAATTTTTTCTTATTAAAAATTATTTCATGCCTATAGAGCTTTAACTCCTTTGATTACATGGGATGTCATTACCAAGTCCGGTTACTTATACTTGTATAAATTTAGCATCCTATAGCCTCTCGTCCTTATAGAAGGACCCCCTTTTGTTATTTTTTACACATACTACTAATAAGACAAGGCACTTAAAAATAAACAAACCCCTCATCCCTATAAAGGGACGAGAGGTTATTCCCGCGTTGCCACCCAAGTTGCAAAACTGCCAACTCATATCCACTATACCGGGCGGAACCCGTCTCAATTCATCATTGGCCACTCCAGGATGGAATCCTTCGCATGTTTGACTGACTTGCACCAACCGTCAGCTCTCTTAACAACATGTGCTTAGGACTTCCCTTCATCGTGTTAAGCTAATATATCGTGCTATTGAAGTAAATACTAATCTTTTATAAGTGAACTGTCAAGATATTTTTTCAAATATACCGATTTTTATCTATAAGTTATATAACACATATCCCCATCTAGGAGACAGTTGTCTAAATACTACAAAGCAAATTTTAAAAGGGGCTTAATTTTCGAGGTCATAAAATATAAGACAAATTCCATATTATCCATTATATTCATATTATGAATTATATCTGGTAAAGGAGGAAATTGAAATGGCATTTGATAATGTTGGAGCTGCCTGCTGTTGTGACCACGGAAAAGGATTTGGTGCAGGAATTGCAGCCGTTGTAATAATTATTCTTCTACTCATCGCAATGGGTATTGTATTCTAAATTTGAAATAGAAAGGTGGAATTTTTGATGTACGGAATGGGTAACGTTGGAATGGGTGGAGCTTGTTGTCCTGCACCAGTTGCTGGATATGGCTATGGCGGCGTTGGTGCAGGGGCCGGTGTAGGAATTATTGCTGTTGCTATCTTGATTCTTATCGCCTTAGGTGTCATCTTCTAAGAGTAATACAATCTAATAAAAGGCTATCACCTCGTGATAGCCTTTTATAATTAATGCCATTCAATGGATGTTTACTCACTCATCTTCTGGACGGAACGTCAGTCCAAATTCTCTAAGCTTACATTCCACTTCTTCAAGCGACTTCTGGCCAAGGTTACGCATTTTAATCATGTCTTCTTCCGTCTTTTGTGTCAAATCTTCTAACGTATTTACCCCAGTCCGCTTCAGAGAGTTATAGGCACGAACCGACAGTGTGAGATCCTCAATGGACATCTTAAGAATTTTGTTTTTGGACTCCTCCTCTTTTTCTACACTAGTTTCAACATTATCGGGTTCATCGCTGCCCACCATAAAAAGACTCAGATGATCATTCAGCATTCCTGCTGCCGTACTGATGGCCTCCTCCGGCGTGATACTGCCATTAGACCACGCTTCGAGAGTTAACTTGTCATAATCCGTAATTTGACCGACTCGGGTTGCTTCAACTTCGTAGTTGACCTTATAAATGGGGGCATATATGGAGTCAATGGGAATAGCCCCGCTGGAATCCTCTGTCGCACTATTCTTGTCAGCTGTGATATAACCTTTCCCGCGTTTTACAGTCATTTCCATGAATAAACGTCCATCTTTATCCAATGTGGCTATTTTCAAGTCCGGGTTTAATATTTCAATATCTGGGTCGGCTATAATATCTGCGGCAGTAACTATCCCTATGCGCTGAGACTCGATACGAATAACTCGAGGTTCATCCGTATAGCCTTTCAGGGTGAGGGACTTCAAGTTGAGAATAATGTCTGTGACATCTTCTAAAACACCCGATATTGTGGAAGATTCAAGGAGTAACCCTTCGATTTTGACCGATGTCACTGCTGATCCTGGAAGCAAAGATAACAGAATGCGCCTTAGAGAATTCCCCAAGGTGATCCCATATCCCCTTTCGAGAGGCTCAACGACGAATTTGGCATAGCAGTTGTCATTAGAACGCTCAATACACTCGATTCTTGGTTTCTCGATTTCCAACATTGGTAGGCCACTTCTCTTCCCTTTTAATAATAAGCTGTTATGTGCACACCCTTCTCCCCTAATGTAACCATGACCCAGTTTTGTTAGACATTACCAAGTGAGATATAACTATTCTATTGTAATATTCTACAAGTTCACGAATATTCCTCTTCGATTAACAGATTTTATATATAAACTATTTCAACATGTTTACCACCACGCCTCCTTGATAGTTGTTAAAGAGAAAAGAATATGATAATCTTTAATCTACGAATATTTTAACGGAGGGTGATTTTCATGTCGGGTAAAAAAGTATTTACGAGCGAAAAAGCGAAAGAAATTGGGGAACTTCTTGGAATTGACTGGACCAAATTTGATATAGAACAATTTAGAATGGGAATGGACGTTGAGCTTGAACATGGGACAAGTGATCTACTGACAAATGTTACCGATAATGAACCATTAGTGACTGGAAAAATCGCACTTGCACATTTGACCGAATTTCCCGATTACTATACAAGACTTGACAAAATGGAACATGAAGCAGAGAAATATTGGGAAAACAAATAACTTACATTAGGTTAGCCTACATTGCCAAACAAGGTGCTCCGCGTCAACATTCGCGAAGCACCTTGTTCTTTGCTAACAAACGGAAACTTAACCTTTTATCAGTTAACACAACCAGAGGTGGTTGTGTTTTTTTTTGCCCATTTGGAATTAGCTTCATTAATTTATGGACTAGTATTTATCACAAATACCAAAATAGGTGGACGGGAACTCATGGGTGCTGCAAAGCACCCTTTTCCATACATCTAATATATTAAGTTAACAAAGATCTCCTGCTTAATTCTTAAAGAGTTTTTTATGGATATATCCTCAATCATACAATATATTGCCTTATGCAATTATCTATTTTTTTGGAGGGCTAACAATGAATAATCTAACACGTATAACAAAAATCTTCGAATCAGCAGAAGAAATCCCTTTTGACGACTCCTGCAGAATTATTCTAATGAGTGACGTCCATAGGGGTGATGGAGGCTGGGCAGATGATTTTTCAAAGAACCAAAATCTATATTTTGCGGCATTAAGCCATTACTACAATGACAATTATACTTATATAGAGCTTGGTGATGGCGACGAACTTTGGAAGAATAAAAAGCTTTCTGACATAACATCGGTACATAGCCATGTTTTTTGGCTTCTTTCAAAATTTTTCAATGAAGGCCGACTTTATTTTATTTTTGGTAACCACGATATGGTAAAGAGTGACAATGATTTTGTAAAAAACAACATGTATCAATACTTTGATCAACGGGAGAAAAAGAATACTCCTATATTCGAGAATATAAAAGTTCATGAGGGACTAGTTTTGAGGCATAGGTTGACGGATCAAAAAATTCTTTTGATCCATGGGCATCAAGTAAGTTTAATAGATTATGAACTGTGGAAGTTGAGTCGATTTCTTGTTAGATATTTATGGCGACCTCTTGAGTCATTTGGTGTAAATGACCCTACCAGCACATCCAAAAACTATGATAAAAAAAATGCCGTAGAACAAACTCTTACTGAGTGGGTTGACCGAGAAAAGCATATGCTTATTGCTGGCCATACTCATAGACCTAGGTTCCCCGAAGTAGGTGAACTCCAGTATTTCAATGATGGAAGTAGTGTCCATCCTCGTTGTATAACGGGAATTGAAATTACAGATGGTAATATTACACTCGTCAAATGGGACGTCAAAACAAAGGATGACGGCACCTTGTTCATAGGCCGAGAAATACTAGCCGGACCAAGAAAACTACAGGATTATATATATTAGTAAAGCATGGTGTGGATTAATGCTCATGCCTTAATGGGTGCACTGATTTTCAGCGATAATCCTTTTAAGAAATTTCTAGCGAATTGGTCACCACATTCTTTATAATTCTTATGGCCTTCTTTTCTTAATATCGCGCCTAATTCTCCTTTTGTTACAATCACTCCTGCTTTTTCTAAGATATCAAGCATATTGTCACTCGTGAGGGATAGCGCTATTTTCAATTTCTTAAGCATGATGTTATTGGGATTTTCACTTTTCTTTAGTACTGCTATTTCAGATTGCCCTGGCTTTGGATCTTGTTCCCCTCTTTTAAATATAATATAGCCATTTAAAAACGCCTCTAGCGTACTATTCTTGCATTTTATATTCTCTTCCTTTTCTTCCAGGTCATCATGATCGTCAACTTCATCATTGTAACGGTAAGTTTCTTTTGATTTTATGAGCAGCTTACTCACTTCTTCTTGTGTTAGTTCAGTGCCACCAAGTTTAAATATCTCTACCATATCTATATCTCTTAAATCTAGAGCATATCGCAATCTAATCAATCTATCATTATTATCCATTTATATCCTCCAAATCTTTCTTAAACTGAACTCATTTTAGCATGAATATTTCAGTGGTAGCGCCACCGATATGCCTATCTGTGTTGATCAATAAGAATTAAATTACCAAGATTATACCATTGACCTTCACTTTAAGTTGACTAGAGTTTCATTTCTTCCTTTACTTGCTTGAAACAAGTAATTGCAAAGTCCAAATCTTCTTTACTATGGCCGGCCGAGACCTGGAGCCTGATTCTTGCCCTTCCCTGAGGAACGACAGGATAAGAAAAAGCGATGACATAAACTCCCTTTTCCAGCATCCGTCTTGCAAATTCTGAAGCTACTTTAGCATCGTACAGCATGATCGGCACAATCGGATGAGTGCCTGGCAGAATATCTAAACCAGTCTTCGCAATTTGTTCCCTAAAATAATTTGTATTTTCATGCACTTTATCTCGAAATACAGTTGAATCACTTAGCATATCGAGTGTTTTGATGGACGCTGCGGCAATGGAAGGTGCCAGAGTATTTGAGAAAAGATACGGTCTGCTTCTCTGCCGAAGAAGCTGAATTATTTCCTTTTTACCACTGGTATATCCTCCGGACGCACCACCCAGCGCTTTCCCCAAGGTGCCAGTAATAATATCCACACGGTCCATCACTCCGCAATACTCATGAGAACCTCGTCCCTTTTCTCCCATAAAGCCAACAGCATGGCTATCATCAACCATAACCAACGCATCGAATTCTTCCGCTAAATCACAAATACCGGATAAATTCGCAATATATCCATCCATCGAGAAGACACCATCTGTAGCAATCAGTTTGATTCTGGCATCACCCGCGTCGATTAGCTTGGCCCTTAAATCTGCCATGTCATTATTCTTGTATCTCAAACGCTTTGCTTTGGATAAACGAACACCATCGATAATGCTGGCATGGTTAAGTTCGTCGCTGATCACAGCATCGTCTGCTCCTAATATAGTTTCAAATAAGCCACCGTTAGCATCAAAACAAGAGGAATATAAAATGGTGTCCTCCATCCCCAAAAAGTTGCTAACTGCGCTCTCTAATTGTTTATGCACTTTTTGAGTACCGCAAATAAAACGAACGGAGGAAAGTCCGAAACCCCATTTATCTAAACCCTCTTTTGCCGCAGAAATTAAGTCCGGATTGTTAGATAACCCCAAATAATTGTTAGCACACATATTAAGCACTTGTTTGTTGTCTTGAGTATCGATTCTGCTACTTTGTGGTGTGGTAATTATCCGTTCTTCCTTGTAAGTACCTGCTTCTTCAATATTTTTAATTTCTTGCAAAATATACTTAACTGCCGTTTTCATACTTTTCCTCCTACAATTAGATTTTAGACCAATCCAAAACAACCTTGCCAGACATTCCAGAATTCATTGCTTCAAATCCTAATTCGTAATCTCGAAAATCAAATCTGTGGGTTATAATACCCGAAATATCCAAACCACTCTGCAACATAGTTGTCATCTTATACCAGGTCTCAAACATTTCACGACCATAAATTCCTTTAATAGTTAAACAGCCAAAAACAACCTTATCCCAATCGATCATAGTGTTTGGTTGTTGAATTCCTAGCATTGCAATCTTTCCACCATGATACATACTATTTACCATATCCGAAAAAGCCTGGGGGTTTCCAGACATTTCTAACCCTACATCAAACCCTTCCTTCATCCCCAATTGCTGCATAACTTCTGATATGGTTTCTTCTTTCGTATTAACGACCCTAGTAGCACCCATTTTTTTTGCTAATTGTAACCGGTAATCATTTATATCAGTTACGACAACGTGACGGGCGCCAACATGCTTACAAATAGCTGCCGCCATAATACCAATGGGACCGGCACCAGTGATCAAAACATCTTCTCCTATTAAGTCAAAGGACAGGGCCGTATGCACCGCATTTCCTAGTGGGTCAAAACACGAAAGTATATCATCCTCGAGATCTGGACTACACCGCCAAACATTCGTAGCCGGGATTGCTAAGTATTCCGCGAAGGCACCATCCCGGTTAACTCCCACACCTTTTGTGTTTTTACATAAATGTCTCTTACCCGCCAGGCAATTCCGGCAGGCTCCGCAAACCAAATGACCTTCACCGGATACTCGCTCCCCAATCTTTAAGCCCAGGACATTATTCCCAACTTCTGCGATTTCCCCCACAAATTCATGTCCAATAGTTATTGGTACGGGGATTGTCTTTTGGGACCAAGCATCCCAATTATATATGTGAACATCCGTACCGCAAATGGACGTCTTTTTAATTTTCACTAATACATCGTTATGGCCAATTTCTGGTACAGGGATCTTCTCCAACCATAATCCTTTTTCAGCTTTGCTCTTGACCAAGGCCAACATTTCTTTATTTCTCAAATTTTTCGCACCCTTTCATTCATCTTCAATAGGCAAAAGAACCATTGCGTTCTTATCTTTGCATTCAGTTTGTCCCTTTACCCGTTCCATTATCGGTAATTACAATTGTTTATAGCATAATCTAAACTTGTTACCGTTGCGTGACTGTTATAAGAAGGTTATGTGAAGTCATCCTTAATCCTTGCTAATAATTTTTCTCCAATCTGCTTTCGGCGTTCTGTTTACTAAGACTCAGCCTTTAACGGAGGACGCACTGGGTCTATGACAGACTTGGCATCAAAAAGATTCTTCAGAATTGCTTCCTGGTTATTAAGAGCGATCCCGTCAATATGCCTCCTATCCATCATCACATAATCGGCAGTATCTTTTAGATAGGGAGTGGGTCCTACTGAACAGAGAATATTAAACCCTTGATCGAGCAGGAACTGAAATTTGGGATTTCCAGGCAACACTGAGCTGCCAAAAGGGTAAACATAGATATTGGTTGGGCCGATAAGCGATCCCACTTCTTTGTTCCAACGCAATGTGTCTTCCTCTAGGCTTTGATAAGACACCGCCCGGGCATCTAGATGGCCGTAGCCGTGTGAAGCAAACGTCCAGCCGGTTTCTCTAAGTCGTTTAATAATCGCTAAAGCAGACTGCCGCTCTTCCGAATAGGAAGGAGAATCCAGTTTATTGGTATTATAACCTAAAATTCCGTAATACCCGGTAAAGGCCAGAATTCCCTTGGCTCCTTGGAAGGAAAAGTCGGGATGATCAGCGACAAAGGCATCAATAATTGGGATAATCTCGTTATCATGGGAAGTAACTTTCTCTCCGCTCGGAGATACGGAATAAGTCCCTACATTGCCCTCAGAATCTAGAACGAGTTTGCTAATCGTCCCATTCGTTGATTTGTAATCGGGATAATTAACATCATCGACTGACAGAATAAGAGGTTTCTTGTTGGGAGGAAGCTTAAGCTCTTTGTGCACCAAAACTGTTTTCCCGCCCTCTACTTTCTCATTATACAAAGCTTTGTAATCAATCAGAATATAATTGTTGGCATAGATTTGATTGAAAATCTTTTTAAATTCGCTAACAGTCGCAAAATATTGATTAAATCCATTGGAATCCGCATCACCATCAAACGACAGAGAGGGATAAGCCAGTAGAGGATGGAAAAAGATATGCTCAATCGGTCCATCATAAGGGACCAATCTTTTCCCGGCTTCCTGAGCCACCTGATACTTTTGAAGATCGCTTTTTATTTGTGCATCCTCCGGGTAATAAGCAGACATACTGCTCAGGAGTCTTATCGCTTCCTGATAATCACCCTGATTGCTTATTACCCCTGCTTGAGCCAGATAGTAAGAGTACATTTCCGTTGTCGCTTTCTTAATCTGGTCTTGGGCATTCTGATAGTCTACAACATTTTTTGAGGTTATTTTTTTATAGAATTCTATAGCCTGTAAAAAATCCTTATCGGCATAAGCTTTATCCCCTTTATCATAACTGTCCCGTTCAGCCTTATACTGGAGCGCGCTGGCCGCATCTTCAATTTGCCGATCTTTTATGGCCTGTTGGGACTTTTGTTCTTGCAACTGCTGAGCATCCAGTTCTGCCTGTGAACGGATTTGATTCTGTATTACGTATTGGTTATAGAAGATTGGAACAGTCAATCCTGATAATAAAACAAATGCCAGTAGAGCTATGATAATTGTCTTATGTGCGGAAAGATTTAGTTTTATTTGCAAGATGATCATTCCTTTAGCTCAAAATTAATCCGCAATATATTTCTCTATTTTATTATAAAATTCGCCATAAGTTCGTAATTTCCTGTTACATAGACAAAAAATTAGCCCCCTTAATCCCCATCTAATCGGGACTAATGGCGGCTATAGCACGGAGGGGCAACTTGATAAGTGATTGACAGAGCAGCCCTTTTGCCGTAAATTCCTGAGCATTTGCCTCTTTTATAGTTGCTTTTGGTGAATTTATTCTTCATGCGTTATCAAGTTGTTTTTTTAGTTTTCTGAACCCAATATACATACTAATACGCCATGGCAGGATCATGCTAAAGGCCAAGATGAAGAAAATTCCACTCATTTGGGCAGGTTCTATATTTACGGTCTCAGCAAGGATAATTTTTCCGATCATTCTTAAAGCGACTAAGCCTATCAAAGCTACTAAAAACAGTTTTGATCTTTGGAGATAGATTTGCTTGTCTCGAATTTCAAATTTAGAAGTTTTTATTAAGATGATCGAGAAAAGCATGCCCATGACAACGGAACTTATCAGTTCAGGTAAGGTTGGTCTAAACATTGGTAGGACAAACATTCCCGCACCGGTAGCCATAAAAAGTGGCGGCAAAATAATCTTTTTTGCTACAGCTGGTTTTTTTGTGTTTCTCAATCGGACCAAATTGACAACAACAACCATTAACAACGACACAACAATTGATGCAATGACTAAGAACTCTTTTGTTATCATAATTAACCCTTCTATTCGTCCTGTTTTACACGTATTAAAATCTAACTCCTTGCTTTTATCAATGAAGCAAAGAGTTAGATGTTTTTAGAAGACTTAAAGAGAGGAAGCTCTTCTATCTTGCTTCCTATCGTACAATTTTTCTTTAGAACCTGCTCTAAGTGATATCTTTACGAGAAAATTTCCGAATTGCTAACGCCACAAAGCCAAACATGTAAATGGCAATATAGACAAACATCCATAAACTTGCTGGTTTGCCACTGCCTGATAAACTGGCAGCCGACATTGCACTTGCTGCAAGTTCAGAATTCGGAACCATAACACCTTCCATTGTACTATAAATCATTTGAAAAGGCGAAACCAAGCTAATAAAAATTCCAGTCCCAATGACTGAGTTGTTATTCACGTACTGCCCAATCATCTCGACCATTCCACCAACATTCCCTAAAATGTAAATGAAGATCATTAAGATTCCATTGGACACAGCTTTTAAAAACACAGATCCAAACAAGGTTAGACAAAGAACTGCGACTGGCAGCAAAAGATATAGCAACCATCCAGAAATGATTTGTGAGAAGGTTAGACTTGTTATCGTGCTCAGCCCAAACAAGGCTCCGATGACCAGCATTAATGAGAAAAGCACCGTTGCGTAGGTACAAACTAAGATGACTAATCCGCCAAGTTTACCAAGAATGTACTGATAGCGGTGAATCGGACGAGCGAGAACCCCTTGAATGAGCCCTGATTCAAGTTCTGATGCAATGGCACCCGATCCAAGCATAATCGTGAGCAGGGCTATCAACATGGAAGAAAATTGAAAACCCATTTTCGTCACCATTTGAAGCGCAAACGGCCTGAATTGATCTCCCATTCCATGAGTAACTGATGTGTTGGGAAAATAATTAAGCATAATTGTCCAAAATGTCAAGTACAAAAAGGTGACAACTCCCATGACGATAAACGTTTTTTTACGAATAGCTTCATTAAGCGTTGTGATTAGTATTGCTACGATGATGGTCCCTCCTCCCCAACAATCTGCATAAACACAGTTTCAAGTGTCTCTCGATGCGGTGTTAACTCATAAAGTGTTACACCATTTGAGATAAGACTAGCTGCCAGGGAAGGAATTTCCTCGTAATCGTTTAAAGAAACGGTTAGACTGCCATCTGCTAGTTCTTGCAAAGATTCGTGTTGTTTATTCAACGTTGAAAATAATTCTTCAGTTATGCCCTTGGCCGTGATTGTTACCGAGATTTTAGTCATAAGTAACTCATCCATCCGGGCGGATTTAACAACAGACCCTTTGTGAATAAACGTAACACTGTCGCAAACTGCTTCCACTTCACTTAATAGATGACTGTTTAGAAAGACGGTTGCTCCTTCCTTTTTCAAAGCAACAATAATGTCTCTGACATCTTTACGACCAATTGGATCCAGCGCAGAGGTTGGCTCATCCAGAAAGACCAGTTCTGGATTAGACAGCAACGCACAGGCTAACCCGATGCGTTGCTGCATACCTTTACTAAACGAACCCACTTTGTAGTTTTCTTGCCCGTCAAGTCCTACTAACTTCAAGACCTTGCCAATTTGATCCTTTATATTTTTCAATTTGATTAATTGTGCGTGGAAATTCAGTAAATCTAAACCTGTCATCCAGTCTTGATAACGGAAAAGTTCAGGGAGGTAACCCATCTTTTCTCTCGCAGAAACATCGCCAAGCGGTTTACCAAGGACTGTGCCGCTTCCGGATGTCGGAAATACAAGACCCGTTAACATCTTAATACACGTACTTTTCCCCGCACCGTTACGACCCAGGAAGCCATAAACTTGCCCAGCTTCTACAGTCAGGTTGACTTGGTCACATGCCGTTTTATTGCCATACTTTTTAGTCAGAGCATGTGTTTCGATGATCATTAACGAACACTCCTTGCGATTTTTGCAAGCTCAGCATCCGTTTTACTACCAATTAAGCCATACAAATTGCCATCTTTGGTCCAAATCAACACAGAAGCATTCTCCATATTGGGCATATCTTCTGAGGCCATTTTATGAGCTTCTTTCAGAGCCGCAAATTTTTCTTCGCCGTATTTGCTAATCAATTGTTGGCTCATTTCATCCATTGAGACTTCGTGCGACTGGCCCTTTAACCCTTCAAGAGATTGAGTCTGTGATCCCGGTGCTATCATATCTTGAGGAATCGTTTCAGTAAATCCTTTTAAATCAGACAACGTGTAAATGTAACCATTTTCCCCACCCAAATCAACTTTTCTTCCGAAACCAACTAGGACAGGAAGATAGATATCCGAATTGTCTTCTTTGATTTCAGCAAGTTGTTGACGAAGATTCGTCGGGATTAACGGCAAATCTAAGATGACATCACGTAATTCTTTTTTTGCAGCTTGTGGTGCCTCTAAATAAGATTTTTGAGTCGCTAAGAATAGAACATCATCATACTTTGCGTAGGCAACAGCTGAAGATACCCTAGACATTTCGACATCTTGTAAATTGCTGGAAAGCTGTTTTGGACTCCTAAGCGCTTTCAGCAGTTCATTACCAGCCGCCACATCTAGCGTAAAAGTCATTTTGCTAGAATCCATCGCAGAAATTTCAGGCGTTTGAGCTGTTAATTCACGTGGCAAACGAAGTTTGAACGCCTTAAACTCTTCAGCCTTGTTGAGCTTTGTTACTTTATGCTGTGGTTTCGAGACAACATTAATCGGAGACTTGTGTTCCAATGTCTTTCCTTTGAACTCTTCTTTCAGATTAGTTAGTGTTTGCATTCCTTCTTGCAGGTCCGCCATGGTAATTTGAAGTGTTTTCACATCGTTTACGCGAAAAATTGATAGAGCATCCAGCGCTAAAGTTTGCACTGGTTTTACAAACGTAATAAGTGCCAACATAAGCACTACTGAAGCCAAGATAGAAATATTCTTTTTCATACCATCAAATCCCTTCATATAAAGTTCGCTCCTCCTATTTATACATCAAGAATATGTCCTCAATGTGACCCCTTTATTGATTTCTAAAGGGCAATTTAACAACGAAGGTTGTCCCTTGACCAATTTCACTGGTGAAGTTTAGTTCTCCAGCATAGATTTCAACGATTTTCTTAACGATTGCTAGACCAAGACCGCTACCCTCTTCGGAATGCGATTGATCCGCTTGAAAGAATTTTTCAAAGATTCGTCCTTGATCCATTTTGGATATACCAATACCCTGATCCTTGATCTCGACGACTACCTTGTCTGAAACTTTTTTTGCTTGAATATAAATAGTTCCAGATTCGGCAGAGAATTTGATAGCATTCTCAATTAAGTTCAACCAAATCTGTTGGATCAGAGCTTCGTCACCCGTATAAACGATTTCATCAAGATCTATGTCCAGTTCTAAGTTTTTGCTAGACCATTTTTCCTCGAGAAGGACGATCGTCCTCCGAATCTGCTCATCTAGGGAAAACGGTTTCGTGCTCTCTGGGATAAATTGATGGTCCAGCTTAGAAAGTCGTAGCATATTTGAACTTAAATGACTTAATCTCTTGGTCTCATCAATGATAATGTTTGTGTAAGCTTGAAAATTTTCTTGCGACAAATCCTTATCCTGGAGCATTTCGGCAAAGCCTTGGATCGACGCAATCGGTGTTTTGAGCTCATGGGATACGCTGCTAATAAAATCTTTTCGGAGATACTCCATATTACCAAGTTCTGTCGTCATTAAATTGAAATTTTGAGCCAAAATGCCTATTTCATCATTGCTCTTATAGTCCATCTTCATTGAAAAATCGCCCTTAGCAACCTCTTTTGCTGCATTGCTAATCCGAATGATTGGGTCAGAAATTCTCTTAATTGCAACGAATAAGAGTAAACTTCCCAAAGCTACACATAAGATCAGGGTTACGAACATGAACCCTCCAAAAACTGCATGCCCTTCGCTGACGCTCAAGTCATTATAGAACGTTAAGAAAAGACTAGTCATCAGGGCAAATGAAACAAAACAGGAGAAAAACAAGATTCCGATGGCCATCAAGGTCCCTTTGGCGCGAATTGAATTTGACAATTTTTTAATCATAGATTTTCTCCGCCTTATAACCAAGTCCTCTAATCGTAATGATTTTAAACTCTGGTCTATCTTCGAACTTCTTACGAAGCTTTTTAATGTGACTGTCCACCGTACGTTCATCGATCTCCGTATCCAGACCCCAAATTTCAGACATCAGTTGCTGCCTTGTAAAAATTCGCTTTGGATAGCTTAACAATTTAAAAAGTAGCAGAAACTCTTTTTTGGGCAATTCAATCTGAAGGTCTGGTCCATTGATGCTCAAACTGTCATGGTCCAAGACGATTTCACCGATCACTAGTTTATGTTCATTGGTAATTTTAGCCCGCCTTAACAGAGCTGCGACTCTCAAAATCATCTCGTTCATGTCGATTGGCTTTACCATATAATCGTCTGTACCCATTCTAAAACCTTTTTCTTTGTCCTCAAAGCCCTCTTTAGCCGTCACCATTATTATAGGCAGGTTAAAATTGGCTTCTCTAAGGCTTTCAATTAGTTCAAACCCATCCATAAGCGGCATCATTATATCACTTATCATCAGGTCGACCTGTTGGTCTTCAAGAATTTCGAGAGCTTCTTGACCATTTTGAGCTTGTAAAACTTTATAACCAGCTAGTTCCAAACGAGCTTTCATTAACATAAGTAAGCTTTTATTATCCTCGACAACCAAAATTTGAAACATGACGAACCTTCTTTCAAAAGATTACATGCTTTTGTATTCCTGCATTTATCCTGATAGTTTGTTATTTTACTATTTACTTGAATATTATTCATGGTGTTTGAAATCCTTTTTCGAAATTTACGCTTTGAGAAGAGTGTATCTTAATAATGTGACTTGAATGTGCCCAAAATTACAGAAATATTCGATTTGAGAGTGATTACGATTCCTCAAACCTATCCCACTCTATTGCTCTGAATAACGTAGCAGTAGCTAAGTCCACAACCGATTTGGTGTCACGGATAAGTTAGAGTACAATAAACTTGTGAGGGGAAAATTAGTACGCGAAAATTAAGATATTAAGGATGGTAGTTTATGTTTGAAGAAAACGAAAATATTACAAGAATAAATTTAGATGGTAAGGAATTTATACTTATAGGAACTGCGCATGTATCAAAACACAGTGCTGAACTAGTGCAAAAAGTTATTGAATGCGAGCAACCAGACTCTGTTTGTATAGAATTAGATGAACCAAGATATCAAACGATTATTGAAGGTAATAAATGGAAAGAGACAGATATCTTCAAGATTATCAAAGAAAAGAAAGCCACTTTCCTTCTAATAAACCTTGTCATATCCTCCTTTCAAAAACGTATGGCAAAACAATTCGGGATCAATGCTGGACAAGAAATGATTCAGGGCGCTGAATCAGCAAAAGAAATAGGTGCTAACTTAGTACTAGCTGATAGAAATATCCAAATAACTTTTTCTCGTATTTGGCATGGTGTAGGATTTTGGGGAAAAGCTAAGCTTCTTACGGCGATTTTCGTTAGTATTTTCGATGATGAGGACATTTCAGAAGAGCAACTGGAAAAAATGAAATCTCAAGATATGCTTAATTCCATACTTAGTGAGTTCACTGTAAACTTTCCTAAATTAAAGATTCCTTTAATTGATGAGCGAGATCAGTATTTATCCCAAAAAATTAGACAGGCTCCAGGGCCTAAGGTTGTTGCGGTCTTAGGAGCTGCACACATCCCTGGTATTAAAGAAGAAATAAAAAAAGAACATGATTTAGATCGTTTATCTCAGCTTCCAGCTAAATCTAAGGCTCTCAGCATTATTGGTTGGTCAGTCCCACTCCTTATTCTTGCGGTTATTGTCTATACCTTCATTGCAAATCCTACTGCTGGAGTCCAGCAAACTATAAGTTGGGTGCTATGGACCGGATCTTTTGCGGCGTTCGGGACTGCGCTTGCTTTGGGACATCCGCTTACCATAATTACTGCTTTTGTTGCAGCCCCTATAACCACCTTACATCCCTTGATTGCAGTTGGATTGTTCACAGGAATTGTACAAGCCTATCTCCGTCGCCCCAGTGTGAGAGACTTTGAAAATCTTTCTGAAGACGTCTTTAGCCTTAAAGGTTTTTGGAATAATAAGGTGACTCGGATTTTACTTATAGTTACTTTATCAAACTTAGGGGGCTCAATAGGAACTATAATTGGTGGAGCCGATGTAGTCCGTTTATTCTTACAAAATTTGTAGTGCGTTGAATGTTTTTAGTTATACAACAAATCCCCGGCAAGGCTAGTTTGTCGGGGATTTGTTGTTTCTGGGGTGCTGTGATTATTAAATTGTTAAATTGTTCTTGGTCTCTGTGGAAAGCGTTCCATCCCCAAACCAGAGACTATAGACTACCGGAATAATCACGAGGGTCAGCAGCGTTGAGACGGTTAAGCCGCACATAATCGCCACCGACAACGGTTCGAACAGGTCACTGCCTGAGAGAGCTAAGGGAACCAAACCGATGACCGTGGTCATGGCGCTTAGGAAAATAGGCCGGTAACGTCTGGTGACGGCATCGAAGCAGGCGTCCGTGACTGACATACCCTCTTTGCGGGCCCAATTGATGTATTCAATTAACAGAATGGCATTCTTAATCACGACTCCCATTAGACTAACGACCCCGACCATAGCAGTAAAGGATAGGGGTTGACCGAAAGCAAAAAGGCCGATAATCACCCCGATGAGGGATAAGGGGATCGTGATGAAGATGACGAAGGGCTGCAAGAAGGAGCGAAACTGGAGCATAAGAATAAGATAGATAACAAAGAGGGCAAACAGCGCGGCTGTGCCTAGATCGCCGAAATTATCCTTAATATTTTTGGCTTCGCCTTTATAAGACAGGGTGGCCCCTTTTAACTCGTCCGGGTGTTGGGCGAGAATTTGTTTGAGGTTGTTTTCAATTGTAACGGCACTATACCCGGGTTTAACTTGGGAAGAGACAGTAATGGCCTGCTCACGGTCGTATTTACGAATTGTGGGGATAGAGGCTTCCAGCCTTAGGGTGGCAATTTGTTTGAGCAGAGCCTTCTGGTCAGAGACAGAAGATTTAATGACCAGGTTTTCTAGTGCCTCTTTGGACTGTTTTCTCTATGTTCAACCCTTATTTCAATGGTAAAAATTATCACAAAAATGCAGTTGACCTTTGTTAGTCCTACGGAAACTATAACAGTATCTCTAGTTTACTATTAATTATTTTGGGGATCAAGAGGTTGAACCCTATCTCAATAAATAAACTCTTCATTGGCTAATCCTTCTCCCGCATTGCACGAAGAAGGGCACCCCCAAAAACTTTTGAGAATGCCCTTTTATGCGATAGTGATAGAGATCATCATTTCACAAGCGATGGATTCCTTAGAAACCTTAGCTTATTTGGTAATAATCCATAATGGAAGTCTCTTCAAAGCCACAGGATTTATATAGATTTAAGGCAGTATTATTTTTAGCAGCAACTTGAAGCATAATTTCCTTTTTGTTTCTTTCTTTTAGCTTTTCTATCGCTCTGATTAAAATTTCTCTTCCATACCCTTTACCACGATAATCCGGTGTAACTCCTAAGCCATAAATACCACCTACATCAGTACTTACTTCCAAATGAACTTTTCCGATAATTTTAGTACCTACTTCTGCTAGGTAATAAATCATGCCACACTTCTCTTCATCTTCTGGCATTATTATATCCTCTTCTTTAAAGGGAATATCAGAGTATATCGAATTTTGGTATGTAATTTCCCTTGCATCCATATTATTAGCTTTCCTTAGAACCACATTATTTAATACTACATTTTGTTTAGGAGTGTTTCTTAAAAACATCTCAAATTCTGAGTGTTCATGCCTAGCACCCGTCGACCTAATAAATTCCTGACCTGAAATGGATTTATTATCACTAAGCAAAAGCATGGTCTGAACGTTTCTTTTAACCCATTCATCTTTTACTAGATGAAACAATTTTTTAAATACACCTTTCCTTCTAAACCCCGGGTGTACCATTCCATTGACTTCTAAAGTGTCTCCACCAAAGTGGTCAATACCTATATACCCAATTAGTTGATTATCTTTATAATACATAAACTCATTGACATTGTTTATTTCTGCAGTTCCCCTTTCTGCCCTACTCAATTTATAATCAAGCTCTAGCTTTAAGGTTGTTTTATCAGTATCCAAGCAAAGCTGTTGAAGCTTACTAAGCTCAACATAATCATCGTGGTCGAAATATTCTTTTAATTTTATATGCGTACATTTTATCTCTTTCATAATCTTTGTTATGTTCACTTCTTTCTTTTCTGTAAGACTTGATCTAGGCTATCCAATCAACCCTTTTGCAAATATACCTATCGTATATTATATAGATTATGAGTACGCAAAACAATTTAATTGTTCCGTATGTAACACAAGGTTGACATCGAAGGAATATTCAATTAGTATTTCTTAAAAAGAAACGAAAGAGGCAATTAGCGTGGAACAGAACATACCAACTAGAGAGCAAGCCTTTGATCTTTTGTCCAAGTACAATAAAAATGCTAGCCTAATCGTACATGCGCTGTCTGTAGAAGCTGTTATGTTTCATTTTGCAGATATTCTCGGAGAACCCGAAAAGGAAAAATGGGGCATCATCGGGTTACTACACGATATCGATTACGAAATGTATCCTGAACAACACTGTCTAAAAGCCAGGGAAATACTAATGGAACACAACTGGCACGAGGACTATATCCATGCTGTGGAAAGTCATGGTTGGGGGATGTGCAGCGAAGTCGAACCGATTCATAGGATGGAGAAGATTTTATTCACCATCGATGAATTAACTGGTTTAATTGCAGCTACAGCTTTGTTACGACCAAGCAAGAGTATTCTTGATCTTGAACTAAAATCAGTGAAAAAGAAATGGAAGCAGAAAAGTTTTGCTGCCGGTGTAAATCGAGAAGTCATCGAGCAGGGTGCAAAAATGCTGGATATGGACCTTGACTATATCATTGGAGAAACAATCAAAGGTATGCAAAAAGTAGCTGAACATATCGGATTAAAAGGAGAACTTTAATTAGTTCTTCTTTTTGCATATGCCCTTTGCATTACCGTAACCGCTTGGGGACAGGAAGTATTTAGTATGCTGCTTTAAAGATGCCTATCCGTAGGGATTATCGTAAAAAACCTCTCCGCTATTGGCCGGAGAGGTTTGAAATTCACGCTCCAATATTTCATTTAATCTTCCTCTATTCACCTCGTTAAGGTGAAAATATTCAGGCTCGAAATTGACAGTTTTCCGGGCTTTTTGGTGTTTAGTATCATCCCAATTGCCATAATAACGCTGAAAATAATAAGGTAGAACAATACTGCCTTGCCATGGGAATACCATGCAGCAATCACCATGAAAACACAGGCGCAGATAGCAAGCGCCGGCATGAGGAAACGTTTAAAAAAGTTCAGAGACTTCTCCTTTACCATTATCATTATGAAAATGGGGATATACATAGCATAGATAGTGACAATGGGAAGTTCAGAGCTATCAAAGCTAAACGGACCGAACCAAGGGACTGGGGTTAGATTTGCACCGAAGAAGTACAGCAACCACACTCCGCTTAGCAAAACACCTAAAATAGAGGAGTTAGTAGGCATATTGGTGTTTTTATCAATGCTTTTAAATACTTTGGGATTCGGGCCCATATCTCTAGCTGCCAAAGAATAGAAACCGCGGGTGCAGCCCATCATCAAACCATTCAACGTTCCCAAGCAAGAGATTACAACGAATACGAACAGAACTGTACCACCCATGTTGGAAAATACCGTGGAAAATGCAAGCCTTGCTCCCGTTTCGCCGCCTTTCATCATAACACTGTTACTAACAGCCCCAGCAAGTCCTGTATAGTACAGGATGTAAATTAGAGCAACAAACATTGTTCCAAAGGTAAGTGCCAAAGGCAGGTTTTTCTTAGCGTCCTTCAGTTCAGCATTGATACTGGTTGCAATAATCCATCCTTCGTAAGCGAAAGCGGTAGCAACAACAGCTGTAAAGAGCGGGTTAGCACTCGTCACACCAGCAACCGCACCACTAGTGAAATTACTCACTAAAATGCCATTTCTCAGTCCGACGACGATCCCGACAACTGCCATCAGAGCAAGAGGGACAATCTTGATGATCGTAGTGGAGACTTGGAACTTTCCGGCAAGCTTTGGCGAAAGCGCGTTTAGAGCAAAACTACCGACCAGAAAAAAACCAGAAATCGCCATTGCTTCACTACCTGCAATATTCCACCCTAGCAATACACAAGTGTATCTGGCAGAAACCCATGCAAGTACAGAGGTTAGAGTTGGATAATAAATAGCAGCCATGAACCAACCAATAAAATACCCGTACTTACTGCCTAGCGCAACTTCAGCGTAGTCAACTATACCATTCACTTTCTCATATCTAGTAGCCATCGTTGCGAACACATAGGCGCAGACAATCATGATTATTCCGCCAATGCTCCAGGCCAAGATACCCAGTGGAAGATCACCACCGGTAGCCTTTAAAACTTTCTCCGCTTTGAAAAATACGCCGCTGCCAATTACAATACCAATAACCATTGCTATCGCAGTCAAAAGTCCGTACTTTTTTTCTAGTCCGTTTTCCATAATTAAAATCTCCTCGCTAGGTAAATATTTCACAAACAATGACATTTATTAATGTACCATAATTACCGGAAAAAATATACACCGGTATTTGAGTTCGACTTCACAATTAACCTCCTCTCTTGTTGTTAGTAGTCTGTCTGTCTGTCTGTCAATTAATCACTTAGTTTCACCATGTCTTTCTTTCCAATTATGTTCACCGTTCTTCAAATTATCCTTATTCATTTCTGCTCGACATCTTCATTATATCCTTAAGTTTTAAACGCTTGCCGTAATGCAGTATAGCAGAGGAATATATCTTTATAGAGATCCAAGCTATAAAAACAATTGTAATTATTAACGAGAATAGAGAGGCTGCAATTTGCCATGCAGGAACTTCTGTCGCTAAAATCCTGCAAGGCATGGAAAAGGGTGAAGAGAATGGAATGATCGATGAGACAACAGCCAAGTCTTACCCAATTCGCTTGCTGGCCAGCATAAATTCTCCTACTGCAGATTCCTGCCAATAATCGAGTCCGGCAGCCTCACAGAGCAGGTCGGCATGTCCTGAGTCCAAGGCGCACGGGGAGAGATCCATGGCTGTGGCCACTAGATACATCGTCTGAAACAACACTCCGACGTCCTTAAGGATCAAGGAATAGGCAATCGAGCTGTATTTCCAAGCCACCCGCGAAAAACGAGCCGTAAGGGTGATTACTACCTGTGGGTTGCAACTTATGTCTGCAACGTGCGCAGCCTGTTTCAGAATCAATACCGTGTGCTGGTTTTCTCCACAAACCTTAGTCAACGTGTGATGCTGAGGGTCAAAGTAGTATAGACCATTGTTCAGCCCCGCACATTCTGCCACTGTCAGATAAACCTCCAATTCATAACAACTGCCTACTCCGGGATAAGGTCGTGTGCTGGTCTCATACATCGCTCCAACCGCTTCATTAATCGGCTTGACCCTTTTAGCCCGGGCAGTGCGATAAAGAAATTCCCCGATTTGTTGGAGAGTTATGGATTGCGGCCCGTAGTCTAAGATTGAGCGGCGTTCTTCCAGGATCAAAGTAAATGGATAATCTTCCTCACTGAGTTGTTCCATATCGGGTTTATAAAGTTCAATAATTTCACCCCTAAAGGGCGGTTTGCAGGCCGGCAGAGGTGGAATCTTAGGCCAAAAGGGAAAGGTATCGCCCAACGGCTGGTCATGCCGACCCGCTCGGGACCGCGAGTGGAACAACAGATCATGGAACTCCCACTGCTTAAGTGCCTCGTCCAGAGCACCGGACGTAACCGCACTGTCCTCCAGCGGCTGGATCACTCCGGCGGCGAGAAATAGTTGCAACAACATCCGGACAAGCTCAGGGTCGCTGCCGGGAATGACCGCGCTGAGTTCCGGATAAGTAAAAGGTTGAGAGATTTGCTGCCAAACTGCTCCTGACAGCCAATGGCTCAGCTCGACGCGGACAGGATTTATCGGCGTCTCCAGCACGGATTTCCGATTCAGACTGCGAGAGTATGCAAAACGCGAGGCTAGAAAGCGTTGGTCACGCTCAATCTGAGTTAAGTGCGGAGCAAAACCCAGACCAATGGTCTGTAGCTTGGCGAGTTCGAGTCCTTGAGCTTCGATTGACCAGAAAAGACAACCCAGCCTGGATATCTTTTCCAAGCAAGACCATACCCCTCCAGGTTCATCTTCATTCCCTCTCCGGTCTAGCAGTTCTGCATAGGATATTTCGCTTGAGAACAGGCGAAGTAGAGTCTGGAGGGTATTTGCAGTAGCATCCTTAATACGGTGCCTCCGGTAGCCCGCTTGAAGTTCCAAGCCTCCCTCGGACGGTTCTAGGATGCTAACACCGTTCCTCAGGCTGATGATAATACTAGGCATAGTAGTCCCCTTTCTCTCCAATTAGTTACTAAAAATACTATTCCTGTCCCACTATCCTAACCTTCTTGCTGTAGACATCTTGCTCCTTGGAGTTCAGGGTCAAATAAAAAGCTTAATTGTTGCGATGGCAGTAATAACTATTACAATATTACGAAAAAATTTATCATCGAGCTTTTTTATAATTGCCACTCCCACCAAAGCACCTATCGTGATGGCAGGTATCATACTAAATGCAAGCATAATGCTTTTTATTGAAATATTATGCCATACGAAGATTTGAAGAGGAACCTTAGCTAAATTTATAATTAAAAAAAACCAAGCAGTGGTACCCATAAAATCATTTTTCTTAAAATCCGACGCAAGCAGATAAAGTATAAAAATTGGACCAGCCACGTTACCGATCATCGATGCAAACCCGACCAGAATTCCAATTAAAGCATAGAACCATAACTTCTTTGGAACCTTCAAGCGGTCCCCCTTCATCTCTGTATAAGCTAAAATAATTAAACATATTAGAAGCATTATGCTATGAGGGTTTTAAATTGAGAATCGTTGATATATTTACCGACGGTTAAGCCCAGTGCAAGTCCAACTACCGTCCAAGGCAAAAGCTTTTTTATATTGCCCCACTCGGTGTGCCGATGGTAATACCACACCGCAAACAAATCACCCACTATAAGCATAGGCAAAATAATTCCCGTTGATTCCTTTCCTCCAAATACATCGGCCAGTATAGGTATGACAAGCATTAATAATCCACTTATTCCAGTTTTTGAGAATCCTATCATCAATGCCCCAACGAAGAACCAAGACCACTGGTAAATAGTCAAATTGAACGAGTGTAAAAATTCCAAAGCATAACTCAACTCCACTCCACTTAGGACTAATTGAATACTTAGAATAATTCTATTTAACATCATAATTATATACTATCTTTGAACCCTTTTATCCTGGATTCCCTCCATCTCATAACGAGGCAGGCGGGGCAACCCCTAAATCCGTGTAAAGTGTTTTCTGTTTCTCA
>MCHG01000074.1_pt1 | contig 73427 bp, 67 predicted proteins | sample 787351 | NCBI WGS metagenome assembly MCHG01 (sample SAMN05430296, study PRJNA330682) | permafrost metagenome | biome: Cold desert; feature: permafrost; material: soil; isolation source: enrichment culture inoculated with soil incubated with H2/CO2 at 20 degrees... ... | reverse complement strand
GCAAATTATGGCTTAAACCCTGATGTTTACTGGCATTTTTAAGGTTTCCTCGTTACATAATCTCGGGAATGCAGGATTTAACTCCCAAGAAGAGTTAAGAAACCTTTACCCATTATTCTTACAGTTATACGAAGAGGCTTTTTCGTTGGTGAACGTTGAACTGTATAGTTGCTGCTCAAGATTCATCCAATGTTCGGATGAAAAGGTTTGTATTCAGCCTAACAAACGTTTGGCACTAGGTTGTCAGTATAGAAAGCACTTAACAAACGGAAGGATATTTTATGGTGTAAATCAGAATTAGGAGTTTAGTTAGACCAACTGCAAAAAAGCCCTCGACCGTGGGCCGTGGGCTTTCGTCACCTCAAACTTCGCGATATAAACGTTCTACGATATAAACACATTCTGATTATGCCATTGTATAAACTGTTATTCAGCTTTCATACAGGCTAATTTAACTGCCTTGTTTTCTGATTCGTAGAACACTTATCACACCTTCTACTTTTCAAATCAATTTCTATTACTCCACCCCCAAGGCCTTAAACACAGCATCTTCCGGGCTCTGATAAAAAGCCATCTGAAACTTCGCAAAGAGTTCTGCTGGCACGGTGGCAATATCCGTGGCCGAAGCCATGGGAAGTAATACTTTCTTAGCACCTGCATCAAAGCATACTTGCAAAGTATTGGCTAACTCTTCAACTTTATTAATGGTACCACCGAGGCTCATAGAACCCAAGACGACCAACTGACTTTGAGGTGGTTTCCCGATCGCTCCAGAACACATCGCGATAAAGGCAGTCAACGTCAGGTCAGGGGTCATTCCTATACCCTGGATATCTTGAACATACAATAGGTAATCCTTGGTCTTAGTGCTTATAGAACCACTGATACTCTTATTATTGGCTTTGAAATAATTAAACGCAGTCAGCGTGTTCTCTTTGGCTTCTCTGCTGTTTCCAAGTCCTGATCTCTCAAATTTTCCAGAGCCGGTCACGACTTCGGTTTCGATCTTATAAACTCCGATCATCCCTGAATCCCCACGACCGACGGTATAGACATGCCCTGGCTTTCCAATTCCCTCAGGAATAATTTTCCCTCCCCCTTGTTCAGGGACAGAAACAAATTCTTCATTTAGCGTCTCGTTGACAATATAGGAAAAGTGCACATCGTAAAACTCCATGCCACCGATTTTCTTAAGCTGTTCCTTTACCCGCCGTCTTGGGAGTAGAGCACGATATCTAACAACCAATTATCCGAATCATCCGGCTTAGCGAAAGCGGCATAGATCAAATAATGGGAGTTAGGGTCTAACACTTCGAGAGTATATTTGGAAATAAACTTATTGGTTTCCGTCAACTTCCAAAGCTTGACTTCTGCCAGTTCCAGCTCATCGACGATCTCTTGGAAATCCCCCTCAGGATCATACCAGAAGATGATGTGACGCTTGGCCCCGTCTCTGCATGGTGCCTGAAATTTATCTAAAAGAGCAGAGTTTATTTGGTCTAGATTCATTCTTTCACCCACTGTTTCTATACATTTATCATAAGGCGACTGCCTTAAAAGCAATCGCACAGCATATTCCGCCGAGTAGTCAACACTAATGAGTTACCCTTGAATGAACAAATTTAAGGACCGTTCTTATATCTGCCACTGTGACTCCCCTTACAGCGCTTGGTAAAACCTCTTGATTATTAATATGTAAATGGTGCGGAGCTGTTTCAATCTCATCAAAATGAGGTGCGTTATTAAATCTGTAAAATTCTCCATTGCATTCCCAATGATACGAATAACGTCCGTTAGAATTCTGGTGAACATCTATAAAGCTCCCATTAAATAGAGTTAGTCGAATGCGCTTTCGCCTCGGATCAACGATTTCAATCGTTTCAATTAATGTAGGAAATTCTTCTTTGCACAAATTAGCAAGCTCGTCGACATTCATTTAACGACTTCCCCCAATACTCGCTAAATTTTCCAGCAACTCATTTCTATAGTCTTGAAGGTTACTCCAATCAATTAAATCTTCCCAAGCTGGGTGTGCGTCTTCTCGCTTATCAGTAATCAGGTGTTCCAGCATCTCAGGTGAAGATACACCATACTTTTGAATATATTGAGTTATTTCTTGATCAGTTTTTGCTAACTCAGATAATATCCAACAAGATAACGCACGAATCTGAAGAGCTTTTTCGTCAATATTAACTTTTGTAGATAAAGTTGACCAAATAGACATCTCTTTCACTCTCCCTCTGTAATGAATTTGGTAGGTTGTTATATTTCACTCTCACACCAATAACAAGTCGTCCCCATATATTGGTATTATCATAGCACGCTAGATTAACATTCTCAATCCTTTAACTCGGTCGTTATATCTTCGCCAACACCTTCTCAAACTTGGCGTAATTAACAACGACTCCATCATCCAGGTCAATCTCAATCTGCTGATCGGCAAGATTATGAATCACTTCATCGTATTTTTCAGTTCATCCATTTGTTTGGTGAACACTTTCAGCCGTTTCGTTGCCTTAGTCTTTTCGGTTGGGGAGTCTTCCGACACCAACACTTGATTTAAGCGCAGGAACTCTGCCTCCAGTTTATTTTGCAGTGGATGCAGGTAATCCGTGCGTACCCGAGATACCATACTACTGTCATAGCGATGCATATAAACTAGGGCGTTAAACCCTTGTTCTTTTCCAGAAGTGAATAACCAGTAGATCGGCCGTTTCTTATACATCTGGACGTGATCTTTGTAAAAGTCCTTTAAAAAATATCTGCGGATGCAATCTCTGCTGGATTCATTGGCCTTTCTTCCTAGCGTTTCGGCAATATAGTCTAGATTTGTGGCCAAGGTACTCTCTCCAAATGTCACTTTTACGAACTCCACGAATTGGGTCACGATATCATCATCAAAATAGGCATCACTTAAGACTGGCAAAATGCCGTCGGCATCTGCCGTAAAGGTTTTGTATTTTTCTGGGTCGAACTTTCCACCAGCTAAGATTAGCCCTTCCTCATCAAGTGAATATCTGCCCATCATACAGCCCACAGCATAAGAAATGAAGGATTTAATGTCTCGCGACTGATCTGCTTTACGGATGGTGATGTGTCTTTGTCTTCCACTTCTGGAGTGAGCTCGTCTTGTAGTCCGTAAATGTCGATGAAGATGCGGTTTAGTTCTTCTTCATTGGCTTTGAGTTGAGTGAATTGGGTTTTGGCGAAATTAGACCATGTGAGAAAGGCTTGTTCTACAATAGATGCTCCATTGCGGTGCTGTAACAGAGGATGTAATTCAAAATCCCATGAGACTTCGAAGGCGTTCCAGTCTGCTTTGGAATTTGCTATAGTATTTTCTACTATTCCTTCTACTCGTTCTCGAACATATGCAGGCATATCTTTCAATGGTATCTTCTTAATATCACCAATTTGATAGTGTATAGTTGGAGCAATTATTTTTAGAAATTCTTCCACAATCTTTGTATTAAGAAAACCTATCAAAGACAAAATATCTTTTTTCTCTAGAATGATTGCAGCTGGGAAAACCATGATGACTGGGACCTTATCTAAAACGTGGTGTAAGTTATTTAGGATGTTATGGGACCTTACCATCGGCCAGACTTTGCCCACTCCGGTGAGAAAGACAATATCTGATCCCTCAACCTGATCCGCAATCAGTTCGACATAGACTTCAGGGCTAGCAATATCTTGTAAGGCTTCGGCAAGGTAGGCTGACCCCTGTTCTTCCTCCATCTGGGCTATCTGTTCTAAAACCCCTTCCCTTCGCAGCAACTCCAGGATCATCTCATAGAGGTCAAATTCTAGGATCTTTTGGCTCGATTGTTCGGAATTTAGGGTGCGTTTCAAGTAGGCTATGTGCTCTCTGACTAAGAGCTCGTCACGGGGATCGTAGCCAAATATGTAAAAGCCGATTTCGTTTCCTAAGCCCTTGTTTGCTAGAAAGGCGGGAGACTTGATTTTTTCCAGTATCTTATTTAAGCGTTCTCTGATTACAGACATTACATTCTCCCTCCTGTCATAGCGATAATGAGTCTATGATCGCCTATTTTTCTCAGATGGACGAGTAATTCTTCTTCTATAGTAGGAGGAGTTAGCATTTTCTTGCGTGTATTATTTATCAGACCCGCCTCACAGAGTATCTTACTATAGACCTGCGACAATTTCTTGAGGGTCGATTCCTGCCACCCTGCTACCTTGGGGCTTTGTTCTGCTTTATTGTTAAAGAAGACGCGGAAATCCCTAGGTTCTAGTTCTTGTTCCCCTAGCTGTAGTTTTTCCAGATAGACTTCTTCTATAAACTCCAAAAACAATGGATTAGTTTTCATGATAGCGATTAAGGCTACAAGTTTGCTGGTATGTAGCGATCCGTGTACCAATAGGTTCAACATTAGTTTATCTAAGACTGCTACCCGCTTATGAGTAGCACTTAATAGTTTATTAATGCTTTTATTTGTGGCAGACTGGAACAGGTTGTCGTCTTTAATTTTTGTTCTTATTTCTATAGGTGAAAAACCAGCCAAAGTTAGTTTGGCAACTTGCTTCAGCTCGTAATACAAATAGGGCTCACCCGTAAGATTTCCGAAGTACTTTGGTTCCACAGTATCACTTCCAATTTTAGCTATATACGCTATTGTTATCATTCAACCTATTCTTTAAACGAAGTCTCTTTTTCTCCCCTCGTCCTTGTATTTAGGTATTTCATCTAATTGGGGACCAACTCTATCAGTTTTAGAATAATCCTTTTTCAGAACAACTAACATAGGTTTGACCAGCAGCAATAATGTGGTCTAGAACAGATATAGAAATATGTTCTAAAGCGACTTGAATCCTTTTTGTCACTTCAATATCTTGTGGCGAAGGAGTAGCGCTTCCTCCTGGGTGATTGTGAGCCAGAATTACGCTATGGGCTTTATGTCGTAAGGCCGTTTCCACAATGATCCTTGGGTAAACTGGGGCTTGGTCAATTGTCCCCTCATGGACGAGAGCTGGATAAATCACGTTATACTGGGCATCCAGACAGATCACATAAAAGACTTCGTAAGTCCTTCCAGCAAAGAGAGATAAGACATACTCCCCAGCTTTGGCTGTGCTGTTGAGAACAGGTCTTGTTCCCCAACGGTCTTTGAGGTAAATACGCGCTAGAGAAGGTATCAGCGCTAATAAAACGGCTGAGTTTTCTCCCAAACCTGGAGTAGACGCTAAGTCTTTGGGATCGGCTTCCAAAACTCCAGACAATGAACCATATTTATTAATTAAGTAATGAGCGAGTTCATTGGTGTCCCTTCTGGGTATGGCGTAAAACAACAGAAGTTCTAGAATCTGATGATCTTCAAAGCCGTCGAGTCCTTCTTCTAGAAATCTATTTTTCAGTCTGCTTCTGTGTCCTTCATGCATGGGTCAACGCCACTCCTTTCGTGTATGGTCAAAGTTCTGCCCTTACGGTATTTCTCCAAATTTCCAAATTTACCTGCAATTTTACCGCTAAATCTCTAATTTCCTTATATTCTGTTGTTAGAGGCGCCGCCCTATCATTACAAGGGTCGGGTCTGCACACATAAGCATTGAAACTAGGCTATCCATTTCTGAATAGCCCTTAAATCCACATTCTGTGGTTCGTCGGCAATCACTACTGCGACTATAGTACTTTTTCAGATATTATAAGCCCTAACAGTTCATTATTTTGCAACTATGTGGTTCCTGTCCAGAATATGGCACAAGTTCACTTACGGGTATTCCAGTCGCGTCCAAACCTGTCTCCATCATTTAATGTGTTTTAGACGGAGATCGGTTGACATTCATAAGAGTTTGAACTACGTACAATTAATGATAGCACTAAACCGCTGGCGCGGTGGTTTAGTGCTATCTTATTATGCTTTAACCTGCGTTTAAGGAACTTCCAGTTATTAGCCTAACTGGAAGTTGGACAATGGGAAACTGGTTTGTTGTATTCTACCTAATCACAATTTATATCTCATTGCCATTGCTATCTATAATCCAACTTTTCCCGCTTGGGAAAAGTTGGATGTATGTCTTGTTGGAAGTTTCACTCCTTGGTTGAGTATCAGCTACTATCTGAAAGCGATACAATTTATCAATTATTATGTTTACAACGCAAACATTTTGAAGATTACAGCAAAATATCATATGAAACCCACTTTCATTGTTCAATTGTGGATATACTGTATCAATTTTTTCTGATATTTCTTGAGGCATTAAGCGAATGTAAGTCTCACAATTTTCATCATATTTATCATGATATATAAAATTAAAAAGATATTGTCTTAGTACTTCCGCAAATGCATCTTTTAGATAATCCGCGCCAAAGTTAAAATATGCAAATTCATATGCTATTTTTATTAATGATAAATTTAACTTGTCTAGTTTCATGTTATATTCATACTGTACCTCTGGATTTTCTGAAATCATGATAGAAGCTTGTCTTAATTCATTCACTTCACCTTCCGACAGAAGTGATCTTTTCATACGTAATAGTCGCTTATTAAGTATAGTTATGGCTTTATCAAAATTTTCTGCTTCAACATGCAGTGTAGAGTTTGATTCATTATTGATTAAACAAGTTATTGGGAAATAATGAGGTTTTAAATCATCATCAATAAATATGGCCTTATCATTTTTCGTTCTACCACCTTTTGAAAAAGGATTGGGTATCTTTCCGCTCTGCCCCTCAATTTTATAGTAAAATCTATATATTTCAGCAAATATATTATTTGTTAACTCGTGGTCTATTTTTGCTCCTAATAAGCTATTACATTCCGTGCATACGTGGTATATTTTAAGTTTTTTATTACCTAAAGATTGAGGAATAATATGTTCATCATTAAAGTCAACATCTTTTTTCTTATTAAGGCAAATAATGCATGTTTTACTCATTCTCTTTACCTTCCTAATATTGTACATTTCCGCTGATAATTTTAGTAAATTTATATTTCAGATTATGGACAAAGCGGCTATAGGGCCATTCTAAAACAATCATCTCGTACCAGCGTGGCTTTTTGCATACGGGCAAGGGTTTGCGAAGCTAAATTACTCTTACCTATATTCCCACCAATTACCTTAATATCCCTAAATAAATACATATTTTTTATAAACTGCATGAAATATAGGTTAAAAGAATTAATTTGGAATATTGGACTGACACGACTCTCTACTACTGAAGGTACGGGGTCAATTCAATAAATATTTTTCTGAACATTTATTGTTTTCTCCCGGTACATAAACAATCTCGATTGTATCACCTGGGTCCATCATTTCATACTTCCTTTTCAATCTCTCCAAATCTTTAGGTTTGACACTTTCAAATCTTGATTCTACTTTGTCAAAGACTATTTCTGCACCAAATAACTTGATACTTTGACTTGGAGTGTGAAATTCAAGTGAAAGACCATTAGTATCTTGTTCTGCATACATAATAATATTTTTAATTGTATCTCTGTCATTAGTTCTCAGCGATAACTCTGTTAGAACTCCCTCTATCGGTTTCCCCTCCAATATTTGGTTTAAAAGGGCTAAAGTTTCAAAATCATCCTGAGTAAATTGCTCTGGAATATAAAATTTAACACTAAAGTGTTGTTCAATTTTATATAACTTTTCTAAAATATCAACTATATCACATAGTGATTCATCATCCCCGGCATCAACGTCAAATTCATAAGCCACAAAGATATCGCACCCATTTTCTAGTGATTTTAGTGCAAATTGTAATTTTTCAACTTTAGCTAAATATAAAAAATTATTTAGTATCAGATGAGCTTCTGTATCGCCCTTATGGATTTCAGGAATCTTTATAGAGATATTTCCAGTTTTATCTTCAATGTTAATCGCCAATTCAAAAAATATTTTTGCTTCTACTTGCTGACTATTATTAAGATAAATTACTGATTCTTCGACTTTTTTTACGCCTATTAATAAATAATCAACAGAAAATACATTACTCTTGAAATAAAGTTTAAAAGGCCTAGGACTAGGAAATTTCTGAGGTTCCATCTTTATACGAATTTTTTGCCCGCTTTCACTAGAAAATTCATCAATAATAGTTTCTCCAATAATTGTCTGGACAAAATCAGCATCAAACTCTAATGGCATTTGTCTCTGGAATGAATATCTAAGAAGTTCACCCATATTCCCAAATTTCTTATATTCATCAGGAATATTCAATTGTATTTTACCATGCAGTGGATGGGTTTTTGCAGCTTCGACATTTGTAGGAACATGTGAGACCACAACACCACCACTCTTATTAACATCAAATTTATAATGCCAATATGGATAGACAGGGTGTTGAGCTGCAGCAGATTTCAATGCACGTGAAAGAAGATCAGAAACTCCAGCAAAATCTCCTTTCTGAGAAAGTTTTGTAATCTCCTCAACAATCCCAACTTTATTTATAACTGAGTTAACGTTAACTTCATTATCATCTCCCTTGACATTTACTTTTGCATTTTTTATATCCATCGACTTTTTACCTCCTTACGTCTGAATTCACATTAAGAGTATTTTCGTTTCCTTTTACCTTTATATTTGCTTTATTGTTTTCATAACCTTCATACTTCCTACCAGTTAAAAAACCGATAATAAGTCCAGCTATCAAAGAAGCTAAAATACCAATAATCAAAGCTCCACTAAATGTTGATGGATTTATTAGACTTTGAATATCCATGAAATCATCCCCTCTTTCCTTAAATATTAGAAGCCTTTCTTTAGATAAAGTTTATTCAATGGAAATATAAAACTTTATAACCATGCTGTAATCTATCCGCGCCAGGACGGCGTGGTCTCTTCGACCAATTTCACTTAACGGTTCGCGTGTTCCCGAAGTCTGGTTACTACATTCATATTCTCTCAGATTTCGGGAACTAAGTGAAGTCGCCCCCAGATTCAGAAGTCGCCATGGACGGCGACTCCTGAAATACTGCTAAGCAATGCTTAAAATACCGATAATGAGAAGCTACATATGGATTGGTATCTCCGAAGGCAAATAAGGAATAATTGCATCTAGTATTTCCTTAGCTTTTTCAAAATGTAATTGCCTAATTACGAAATCGCAATAAGACTTGCTATTAAGTTCGAAGAAATGCCCCGTGGAAGTAGATAACGATTTACAATTGAACACTGATAAAACTTTTTTATAATCCTTGCTTTCAAGTGCAACATAAAACTTATTTTCTCGTTCTGCTTTTATAGAATCATACGAAATAGAAGCATATATTTCATTCAATGCATTTTTGGCTTCAGTTTCATCTTTTTTAGATATCTCTGCAGTTGAAAGCTTATATTTCAGTTCAGCAACCACTGATTCGCAAATTTGCCGATTAATTTGCTTTGCAAAACGGTCATCAATAATGTGCTTTTTGACTTTTTCAACCCTAGATTCGTCAGTAAATGCCATAATATTGTTTACAATTACTAAAAGTTCTTCCAATAATAAAAGGTTTTCAACTTCAGCTACCGCTAATGTGAAAATATTGTCATTCTTATATGCTTGAATTTCATAATCACTTCTATAATCACGGTCAATAATACCATAGCATTGTAGGTCATGTAGCTGAGGATTGGCCTTCATTGCTTTTGTTTGAGTAATAACGGCACTGCAACTGCCACATGGTACAACATAATAATCTTTGTAGATCTCAGAATATAGCTTTGTATCATAACTGCCCGCGGTACCTTCTACAAACAATACATGTTTTCTATTTCCCATTATGTCTAGTAATAGCTGCTCTGGCAAAGTACTCTTCTCTATTTCTTCCAAACACCATTTAACACCGTCAAAGCTTTTTACCCATATTTTTCGTGATTGCTTATGGTATGCAGCAAATTGTGTATCATGAGTTATGTATATGAATAAACAATCTTGCCGTTCGTTTTCAATTTCAGTCCATAACCGATTCATTATAGACCTGTGCAGATGAATTTCCGGTTCATCAATAATTATTGTTTGATTTTCAGGAATACAAAGACATTGTGCTATAAGATACAATGCCACTCTTTCACCATCGCTCATATCTCTAGCTTTATACTTTATTATCTCGGATTCATTTTTTGAAAAAATAGCACTAACCTTTGCATCATCCAAATCAATTTGCCTTTGCGGAAAAACTTTTGCCCAAATCTTTTTTAAAGAATCTACTGCAGTATTTGGTACCTTTGGATATGCTTGTCCTTGCGCCTCTTTTTCTTTACATGCATCTATGAATTTTCTCTTTTGGTTGTTATCCATAGCAAACAGCGCCGATAATACATTTTCGTAATCATTTAGTAATGAACATGTATAGTTATATTTTTCTCCATCCCATGGATATCTATTATCTTTTGAAGGTTGACTCTTCTCGTTACCATAAAGAAACAAGTTACTTGCTTGCTCAAAACTTTTTTGTTGAATATATTCACCAAAAGTTAGTGAACGCTGGGCACCTACTCTATGAATATTTCGTGCATTGTTTTGTTCCATCCATGCACCAAGTTTGCTTTTTCCTGAGCCATTTGCACCAATAATAATTATAGAATTATTCTCGATTTCTGACTCTAAAGGTTGTCCCCCGTCACCGGGTAATAAATATTTATGCATACTATCTCCTCCGTTTTAAATAGCAATATATAAAACTAACGGCCTTTTTGCGGTTCATTTGGATAATCTATTCTAAAAATAATTCTCGACATACTCGAAAGATATTACGATAATCCCGCGCAGAACGCGCGGCGTTCCCCGCCACCAATTTCATTTAACGTTCCGAGGGTTTGCGACGTCGGGTTACTACCTTCATATTCTCTCCGATGTTGCAAGCCCTTGGTTATGTGCAGTAACGGGCCCACAAGACAATCTTTACATTTTCGCGTCGGTATTTTTCACTTGCTTTTTCCGGTCAACTAGTTCAACAAAAAAGCTTCCAAATACTGATCCTATTCCAGTGATCGATATATCGTAAGTGAACGTATCTGCTCCAATAATAAATAACACTTAAAAAACTTATACCCGTTAAGATACTGGTAACACTGTTACTCCGCACCCATGTCCGAAACCAAATCTCTATAAGAAGGATAAAGTAAAATACTCCAGCGGACCAAATATTCATAAATTTATAGTAATTTTTTGAAGTTCTCATCTTCCTAATAGAAATAAGAGTGTACAGACATATTAGGAATACTACAATTAATAGGAAAGGGCTAATTATCTGAAGCATTATGGGATAGCCAAGCATAAACGTTGTTAGGATTGTTAATATAATACTCAATGCCATGAACAACTGGCTATATTCCATATTCCATACCTTAGATCGCATCCTCCTTAATTAACCTACTAAAATCCGTCCTTTATTGCACATAACGTTTTATTTACGAACTGCTTCGGGAATACAGTCAATTTGGGAGTATTACCGAAGTAGTTTCGCAAATATTCCCTATAAATGTATTCCTATTATTATGAATTCAACTTCCCATTATAGACATTAGTCACTGTACCCAAAAGACGTTACTATATTCTTCTTTTCCTAGAAGGAGTATCTCCACTCGCCCCTCCCCACGCTCCCTCGCACAATGAGAAACAATCCCTTTAATTAATTTCCCAGCAAAATTTTAAGTTGTGAGAGTATCATGACTAACCGTTAATAGCAATACGCGATAATTTATCTTTAGGGCATAGCCCCCGCCCTAAGTGGTCCCAATTGTATGATTCTGTTTCATCCCTAGTATTTCCTACCCATTAGACACAGGCTCTATAGTTGCGACAAATAGTCCCTTGGAGTCTGCATCGATTCGACAATCCATAAATTAGTATTGGCTCAATTCAAATCACTGAGCTAATAACAAAGGGACTGCAACAAATCCTTCTCAGTTTGTTGCAGTCCTTCGTTACAGCCTCTTTTCTTCAATTGCTCCCACCATTAAGAAATCGAAATCCCTCCATATACTGTTTCACATCACACCACAAGCCACTTAGAATCCCTTCTTGATAACCCGCTAGAGCGGTTTGTAGAAGGGATTCTTTTATTGGGACGAGTTCAGGGGAGGAGACTCTGTCGAGCTGTTTCAAACGCTGAGGACTTATGACCTTATTCGAACGCGAAAGCAGATAATCTTCGAGAGTGTAATGCCAAGTTTTTGCTTGCCCAGGGTAGCGCATTAAGAGACGTTCCACCATGGATAAGCCTTCATGATCGAAATCCCCCGAGTAGTATATTAGTGTACCGCTTGCGGCTAATTTATCGAGCAGGAGCAAACTGGCCAGTTTGAATTGTCCGTGTATACAAACGAGGGGTGGATTTGGGATCTCCTTAGCCCTTGTTCCTCGCAATCATCTCGGTAGAGATCTAATAATGCTGAGTAAACGCCCGGATTCTCAACCACATAGACCACCTTGGCGCAGGCGAAGGCTTTATCAATTCGGATGACTTCCCTGAGAGGCAGGTTCAAGGCTACTTGTTGCCGATAAGCCTCTGTTAAATAGCCAAGGGGCTGGTTATCGGCTGCATTTCCATTGATTCCTGTACAGGTGACAAAATTCCAGAGATCATCCCGTAAAATACCAAAGAAATAATACAATTCCGTTTATGCCTCAGTCCCAGATAACGCGAGCGTTAAGGGATCGCTTTCTCGCACTTGGCTGCTCAGGATCTTTAGGGCTTGCAGGAGGAATCGGCCAGTATCGTTATCGGGGTCAAAACCGTGCGGGTCTTTTGTGATAAGGCGGGCGAATATCGGCAAGCGTTCAATTTCATTCGGATGACGCATATTGATGGCGTTCCCGCAGGGTCTCCCGCTCAGGCGATTTTGTATCCTTTGAGTTCTGTCCGCTGATAAGTCCCTCTGCTGCTTGAATTAATAGGGCTAGGTGATTTTCTGGTACGTGTGAATTACCGAGCGTTGAAGCGTTTGGTTGTGAGTTAGAGTTCCGCTCGTCTTCTAGGCCATGAATAAACGACGTTTGCAGGGTTTCCTCTGCTTGAAAAACGCTGGACCAACCTTGTTAGAGCGGGGTAGATAGCGTGAGATCACGCTCGCTATCGAGCATTTTTTGATCGTAATCTTCGAGATCTCTTTTGAGAATGCTAATTTGATGAATACAAGTTTCTAGCTCACTGGGAAGAGCATTAAGCCGCTTAATCACTTTTTGAATGCGCTCGCGAATCTCGTCCGAGCCAAGATCTTGCAGACGCTGTTCCATAGGGTTTAATAACTCTTTGAAAATTACCACTAGCCATAGACAAAAAAATATGTTTCTTCAACGTGCCATAAACAAAGACTTTATCTGTCATAATAAAAAACCCCTTTCGAATTGTGTTGTTCATGCCTCTCGACACTTTTATCCTAACACTCTTCAAAAGGAGTTTCCTTGAAGCTCAGCTTCCTATTAATATAGTTCATGCTTCGTTAGAGCGGCTTTTAACACCCGATTGGTATCAAGTTTGAGCTCTAATCCGTCCTTATCTATAATCAGCCGATTATTGTGGTGATCATGAATTTTGATCAAACAATTCTTATATCCCCAAAGTTGCCTGGTTGTATATGCCTCGGTCCTTTCATTGTTCTTGGATATGAGAAATTTTGCATTCATAACCATGGAGTATTTGCCGCTTGTTATATGCGAACGCTTGCGCGTTATACTTATTCCAGTTCAAGGGATTATTTGGGGATTGCTTAGGGGATTGCTTAGGGGATCGAGGCATGAAGGTATATAATGATTAAGGTAAATAGTAATTATATTGTATGTGACACTCGTGAAGAAGCCATCTAAGAAAGGGTGAAATGATATGGGAAACGCAGTTTTTATCTTTTTAATGGGAATAGTGTTAATGGTTATTGCCGCTATCATATATGGCCTACGTACACCAAACTCACGTTTCAACCACGATACAACGAATACGTCAAACTTTTTATATTTTGGTTCAGATGATAGCTCGGGTTCAGATTGCTCTGGAGATTCAGGATCTTGTGATTCTGGAGACTGTGGTGGAGGTTGCGATGGAGGTGGGGGCGGTGGTTGCGATTAAAGAATTTTCGATAATATTAATACTAGCTTCGACCTCTTAACTCGCTCGATCAATATTGTTTTCAAGGGAAGATCGTAGGAGACAAAAAAATACCGAAGACGAGTTTGCACTTTCTTCGGCATTATCATGCGACATGGCTGTATAAAAATGATGTGATCACTAAGAGCATGATACTAAAATAGACCATTCATCATGGTCTATTCTTTGGTCGCCATTTGGTCAACATTTGGGGTTTGACCCGCCTACCTTAAAAGGCTGAAAGCCTTAAATTTACTGGTCGGAGCGGCGAGATTCGAACTCACGGCCTCTACCACCCCAAGGTAGCGCTCTGCCAAACTGAGCCACGCCCCGACTTACTCCCTCACGAAGAAGGCTTTTAAAGGATATCATATTAGGGTTAACAACGCAACCCTAGGTTTGTCCGATTACTTCAATCTTTCTTACCCCAACAATTTCTCCAAGCCCTGACAAAAGATTTTCTGGAGTATCTGCCATTCCTGCGGTTTCGAGGGAAACCGAGACATTGGCAATGCCTTGCAAGGGGATCCCTTGATTAATCGTTAAAACGTTGCCTTTGACCGAGGCAATAAAGTTAAGAACATGAGAGAGTACTCCTGCTTTGTTTTCCAGGATCAGGGAAATTGTAATAATCTTTTCCCGACTCGCCTCGTAAAACGGAAACACGCCATCCTTATATTTATAATAAGCACTTCTACTAAGCCCTACGCGTTCCACAGCGTCGTTGATCGTATAGACATCTCCTTTGACAAGGAGTTCCTTCGCTTTTGCCGTCTTCAATATGGCTTCCGGCAAAATGTTTTTACTTACGATCAAAAAATCATTTGTCTTGCCAACCACCAAATCGCCCCTATCTATCTCAACCATTATTACTTATAATCTTCTGACATATTATAAGCTTGTTTGTGTGAGTTTGGCAAGAGAACATTTGTTTACCACTGAGGCACATGATGGATGTCAATTTAAGTTTCCTACCAACACACCATCTAAAATCTTGGCGCCTTTTCCCAGTTCCAAAACCGTCACCGGATTAATATCTAGACTTAACAGGGTATCCCCTGCTTCCACAGCTAATTGACTAACGCCCAAAAGTATCTCAACTAAAGCTTCTTGATCAACAGCCGGTCTTCCTCTGACTCCGTTCAACAGTGCCGCCCCTTTAATCTCCTGGAGCATTTTCTGCGCGTCTTCTCTACTTAAAGGCACCGGTTTCAAGACCACGTCTTTGAGAACTTCTACAAAAATCCCACCCAAGCCGAACATAATTTGCGTACCTAATACAAGGTCTCTTTGTAGGCCAATAATTACCTCGACGCCCGGTGACACTTGTTCTTGAATGAGGATTCCATGGATCATAGCGTGGGGATTGTACGCCAGGCCGCTAGCCATAATTTCGAGGAATTTAGCCTCGACTTCCTGGGCCGAACAGATATTGACCGCGACTCCGCCCGCTTCGGTTTTATGCAAGATATCCGGAGAATCTATCTTCATGACTACCGGGTAGCCCATTTTTTCTGCCATAGCTACAGCTTCCTCGGCACTCTTAGCGACGTATTCCTTAGTCACTGGGAGCCCGTAAAGTTCTAATAATTCCTTGGTGGCGTGTTCACTTAGCGCTTGGCTACTTTCCTTAAGAGCATATTGGATGCTGGCTTGTCGTCGTTGGTTTATTTCGACGGCTACTGGTTTTTTCCAATCACGTTGAAAGCTGGCATAGCGGTGTAAAGCACCCAGGGCTTTAGCCGCGCGAGCTGGAGAGTGATACAAGGGGACTCCCGCGTCTTTTAGAACATCAAAGCCGGGCTTGGCGACTTGGCCAACACTCCAACTGACAACTAATGGTTTCTCTGTCCCTAAGGCCGCTTCGACGATGTCTAGTCCGATTTTCTCCGCCAATTTGCCGGTAGCCATCGTGATGGCGACGATCAGCATATCTAATTCCTCAGAAGCTAAGAGGATTTTCAGGCACTTCTTAAACTCTTCTCCTTGGTTAAGCGATTGAGCCGTGACATCGACAGGGTTCTGAGCGCAACCAAAGGCCGGGATGACCTTGCGTACCTCTTCTTGAAGCGCTTCACTTAATTCTGGCACTTGCAAGCCCCATTCTTCCGCTCGATCAGCGAGCAAGATTCCTACGCCACCTGACATGGTGACAATCCCTACCCTAGCTCCAATAGGTAGTTTGCCGGGTACAAAGACTTGGGCCAAGTCGATGACATCGTCACTGTCTTTAGCCTGGATGATACCCATTTTGTCGAAGTAACTTTTATAGGCTGCTCCGGAACCAGTCAAGGCTGCTGTATGAGTAGCTGCCGCCTTTTGACCACTGGCAGAATTACCAACTTTCAAAGCGATCATTGGCTTCCCAGCCTCAGCTGCTTTTTCTGCCGTTTGCTTGAAGGATTCTCCATCCCTTAAGCCTTCTAAATAGGTAAGAATTACTTTAGTGTTCGGATTTTCCACGACATAGGCCAACCCTTCACCAGCCGTTACATCCGCTTCGTTCCCCGTCGTGATCACAAAGTTAACGCCAACCCCAGCCTCTTGCAGCAGATTAAACAACATAAAGCCGACAGCCCCACTTTGGGATACTAAGGCTACGGGTCCCGTCTTGATGACATCCACTTCCATCGAAGCACTAAAGGAAGCGATCATTCCAGCAGAAACATTCAGAATCCCTAAGCAGTTTGGACCAATTAAACGCATCTGATATTCATGGGCAAGCTGGTTGATTTCTGCTTGGATCTCCCTCCCTTCAGGTCCGGTTTCAGCAAAACCCGACGAAAAGATGACCGCTCTTTTGATTCCTTTGGCGCCACAATCCCTTAAAATACCTGGCACTCTGGCTGCTGCCACGGCAATTAACGCCAAATCGACTTGTTCCGGAATAGCCCCTACTGAAGAATAACAGGTTAGCCCCTCAATTTGTTGGTACTTTGGATTAACTGGATATATCTGTCCTTGATACTTGTGTTTCAACAAGTATTTTAAAATTTTGCCGTTAATCGTTTTGAAGTCTTGGCTAGCTCCGATAATGGCTACACCGGTTGGTTCCATGAAATAACGCATTTCTTTTCCCCTCCTAAGTTAATTCAGCGAAATGATCTCAAAAGCCCACCAAGCGCTTTGTCTATCATCATTAAAAACTTCGACTACGTTCAGATTGACTAAGATCATGGCGTTGCATAATAACTTATTTTAGAAAAGTCAGCATCACCGATGCAGCAATCAAAGTACCTATTACACCAGCGACATTTGGCCCCATGGCATGCATCAGAAGATAATTTTGGCGATTTTCTTCAGCACCTACTTTATGTACGACCCTAGCCGCCATCGGCACGGCAGAAACTCCCGCAGCTCCAATCAGTGGATTGATCTTGTCTTTCAAGAAAAGATTCATTAACTTAGCTAAGAGAATTCCGGACGCTGTAGACGCCGCGAAAGCGAATAATCCAAGAGCAAATAGAAAAATGACTTCTCGTTTAAGAAATATTTCTGCTGTCATAGTGGCCCCTACGGAAAGCCCTAGAAAAATAGTCACCGTATTCATAATTTCGTTTTGGGCTGCCTTTGTAAGCCTTTCAACGACGCCTGATTCCTTAAACAAGTTACCAAGCATAAACATGGATATTAAGGCAGCAGAAGCCGGTACTATCAGCATAATCAAAATTCCCGTAACTATTGGAAAAACTATTTTTTCCAATTTACTGACCGTACGTAATTTTCGCATGACGATTCTTCTCTCCGCTTTGGTTGTCAGTAATCTCATGATCGGCGGTTGTATAACTGGAACTAAAGCCATATATGAATAAGCAGCCACTGCTACTGGTCCCAGCATATGAGGCGCCAACTTAGACGTAAGATATATTGATGTCGGACCGTCTGCTCCCCCGATGATTGCTACCGAAGCTGCTTCTTTCATGTCGAAACCAAAAAGCAGTGCCACAAAAAAAGTTATATAAACACCAACCTGGGCACCACCACCGAGCAATAATGTTTTGGGATTAGCGATCACCGGACCGAAATCAGTCATTGCACCTAAGCCAAGAAAAATTAAGGGAGGAATAATCTCCCATTCTATTCCAAAATGATAAAAAATCCAGATAAGGCCGCTGTCTGGCTTCATCAAAAATGTTAAGGGTAAATTAACCACTAGGATTCCAAAGGAAATCGGTAATAGCAGAAGGGGCTCAAACCCCTTTTTAATTGCTAAATACATAAGCACAAAGGAGATTAACCACATAAACAGATTACCTAAGGTTAAATGAAAAAAGCCACTTGAAAGAATCAATTCCTCTAATACCTTTTCCATGAATTAAACGTCACCTCTCTCCTTCAACCTTTGTTCTCTACTTTTGCTACTCTTTTTTCAATGGATCTTACGGCCATCGAACTAGCATTAACTGTAATCTGCAGTATCAACATGACCAGCATTACAATACTAATGCCACTACCAAAAACCTTGATAGCTAAATTCCAATCAATCACACTATTTCCCATCCTTTCGGTCAATACCCAGATTTGAATCTTTTAATTTTTGCAATTTCCGTACCACTGTAGACTGATTGACACCCAGAGCTTCAGCAGCTTTAACTGTGGTACCATATTGTCCCATCGCTAACGTCACAAGTTGTTGTTCTAAATCATCGATCGCTTCTTTAAGGGGAATTACGCCAGTCACTTTTACAGACCTCAGAGGGCTTTTCTCCTTTTCATAGAGGACGAGATCGACCTCTTGAGCGGAAATAATCTTCCCTCGAGCAGTAACGACTAACCTTTCTATTACATTCTCCATCTCTCGAATATTACCGAGCCAAGGATAATCTAACAATAACTGGATGGCGTCCGGATCAATAACTTTTTCCATCCCATGCCTTTGATTGTTTTGCTCTAAGTTAAAGAGCACTAGGGGAATAAGGTCATCTTTACGTTCCCTTAGGGCCGGAACCTTAATAGGAACTACATTGAGGCTAAAATAAAGATCTTTTCGGAATAAACCCTTTTCGACTAACTCTATTAAGGGTCGATTAGAACCCGCTAAAATTCGAACATCTACGGAAACGGTTTCTTTCACTCCCGAAACTTGTAGCAGCTTATCCTGAAGAACCCTTAAGAGTCTTCCTTGCAAGTTTAAGGGTAGCCTTCCGATATCCTCTAAGTAAACACTACCGTGATTAGCAAGCTCCAATAAGCCTGGTTTCCCCTTAATCTCGTGACCAGTTGAGATTCCTTGTCCAAATATCTCAATCTCTAACAGCTGATATGGAAATAAGCCGCAATTTAATTTATAAAAAGGTCCGTTCTTTCGATTACTCTGAACATGGATCAATTTAGCGATTTCTTCCTTACCTACCCCTTGTTCCCCGACCAATACGACAGGAGAATCCACCTGACTGACCCTAGACGCCAGATCGAGAACATTTTTCATCATTACCGAGCCTGATTTTAAGTTAACACTGGTTTCCTGATGATTCTTTATCTGAGCGATCTCCGCTTGAAACTTTTCAGAAAGTTGTTTACTCTCCTCGAGAGCCTCCCGTAAGAATAGTAACTCAGTCATATCTCTAATGTTGATAACGATTTTAGCCATGACTCCTTCATCATCATAGACCGGGTTTCCAGTGATAAATAAGGAATGCTCAGCAGAGGACCTATCTAAAATGCTCACGAGACCTTCCTGTTTTTTTACTAAATAAATAATATTTTTCTGGAAAATCCCTTTATCCACTAGTTCCTTATAAGGCCTACCCACTAGATCCTCCCAAGAAACTTCTAATATTCTCCCCACGGCAGGGTTGCAACGTAAAATATCACCCTTGCTATCACAAATTAGTATCCCATCATAAGAAGAGGCTAAGGTTGTTCGAAGTTCTTCATTCAGTTGTTTGACACTTTGTAGCTCTTGCAAAATCTTTTCTATCTCAGAAACATCTTGGAAAACCCCTACTGCCCCAACAACTTCTCCGTCTTTAAGAATCGGCGTTCGATTGGAGATGTACAGTCTGCGACCCACTTGAAATTTTGCTCCGAACTCAGGTATTCCACTGCGAACAACTTCCAGGAGGCCTGTTGGGATAATAACATCGGTCAGAAAACGTCCCACGGCTTCTTCTTTCGTAGAGCGGGTCGGTCTTTCAGCTGCTGGGTTCAGGGATGTGATAATCCCTTGTCGATTAATCGCTAAAATTCCATTGTGTGCCGAATTAAACACCGCTTCAAGTTCCTGACTGCGTAATTGCACCTCCTGAAAATAAGCCTTTCCTAAAACAAGCTTGGTCACTACGCCGGTGATTTCTTCCTTATTATTCAACACAGGGTAAATATCAAAGGGTAAATCCCAAACATCATCGATTGACGACTCTTCCTTTAGGGGTAAAAAGCGTGTCGTTAGATAGTCGGCAGCTTTATTATCCGCAGCAAACAGCTCTAAACTCTTGTCAAAAATCTGCTCTTTGGTGACCATACCCAGTAAATGACCCTGTTCGTTGAGCAAAGGCAAACCGGTTACCTGTTTTTCCTTCATCAAGGTCAGGGCATCCCCGATTGTATGATAACTATAAAGGCCTACGGATAGTCGTGACATCACTTGACCGACACGCAACAAGTTATTTTCCTCCCACCTAAATAAAAACATGGTACTGTAGAGACCTAGTCGAACTGATCTGGAGTTATCTGGTCACTACCTATTTGGCGAGTAACCTAGTTCGATGTTGGCGATAATCTGCATATGGATGTTAGAGGTTCCTTCCAGTGTTTCAAACTGCTTGGCATCGCGAAGCCATCGACCACAAGGGTATTCAGTTGAATAACCATAAGAACCGTAGATTTTCATGGCCGTGTTCGCAGCATGAACCGCTGCTATGGAGCCATACAGCTTAGCGATCGACGTCGCCTGTTGGTTGGGTAATTTATTTTCTTTGAGCCAGGCAGCATGATAAACGAGGTACTTGGCTGCTTCATCTTCTAGCTTCATTTCAGCAAGCTGTTGCTGGATCATTTGATGTTCTCCAATTGGTTTGCCAAACTGAGTCCGTTCATTAGCATATTGAACAGCCCCCTCTAGGCAGGCCGCAGAAAGCGCTGCTGAACCAGTCGCACAGCCCATGCGAGTATTATTCAACATCCACATGCAAATCAGGAAGCCCTTATTAACCGGACCTAAAAGGTTTTCCTTCGGAATGACTGCGTTCTCAAACACCAGTTCCGAAGTTGGAGCGGTCCACATACCGACCTTCTTGAGAATTGGAATTCTAGTAATGCCCGGGGTATTATTATAGTCCACGATAAAGCAGGATAGTCCCTTAGTGCCTCCGCCTTTTTCAGTGGCCGCATAAACAAGACCAATATCGCAGGTGTGACCGCCCGATATCCACATCTTAGAACCATTCATCAACCAGTGGTCACCCTTGTCTTCTGCAAAGGTCTTCATACTACCCACATCGGAGCCAGTGTTAGCTTCAGTCATCGCAAAACTACCGACAGTTTTTCCACTTACCAGACCGGGTATGTACTTTTGCTTTTGTTCCTCAGTACCCCATTCGTTAATTGTCATGGCCGGGCCCCAAACGTTGCCGCTGATACTTAATCTCCAAGAAGTATGAACCTTGGCTATTTCATATAAAGCCACGACACCTTCCATCCAGCCCATGCCATTTCCGCCATACTCCTCTGGTATGCTCCACCCTAACAAACCTAACTCACCCATTTTAGTTAGGATTTCTCTGCGGTAGTAATGATTATCTTCATCTTCTTCAACATACGGCGCAATTTCCTTGACGGCAAAATTGCGGGCCATGTCTTGGACCATTCTTTGTTCATCGGTTAAGCCAAAATCCATCGTATTTCTCTCCTCAACTCTATAATTAATGGCCAGTAAAAACTGGTTTACGCTTCTCTTTAATAGCTGCTAGCCCTTCCTTGTGGTCGGACATTTCAGTAACAATAGCCATTTGGGAAGAAATTAGATCTAAAGCTGTCCGCAAATCGTTCGTTCGTTGAGCGGAATAAACAGCTCGCTTAATCATTTGCACGCAAACCGGAGGGGAGTCAGCAATTTTCCGAGCCATCTCTAAGGTGGCTTGTTCTAATTCTAGAGCGGGGACCACCTTGTTCACCATACCGATTCTCTCCGCCTCCTGTGCTGAGATAAAATCCCCAGTCCATAGAATTTCTAACGCCTTGGCAACGCCTACCAAACGCGGCAGGTAGAAGGCACCGCCATCACCTGGTACAATGCCTGCTTTCACGTAGCCAGAAGAGAGTTGAGCGTCATCTGCAGCTACCCTTATGTCACACATTAAAGCCATGTCAAGGCCTGCCCCTACAGCAATTCCATTAATGCCACAAAGGACTGGCTTATCCATCAGTTCTAAGGTCAGAGCAATTTTATGGATATGGTTTGTTAAAGCCCGTTTACGGTCAATGGCTTTATCGCCCCAGGTCTCACTTTCATCGTCACCCCCAACAAATCCTTTCCCTTCTAACATGGCGTCGATATCACCACCGGAAGAAAAGGCTTTACCTTTGGCAGTCACAACAATAACCCTTATCGTTGGATCATCTTGTGCGTCTTGGAGTGCCTCAGCCCATTTCCGAATCATCGGTAGAGAAAAGGCGTTATACTTCTCCGGTCTGTTGAGAATGATCCTAGCTAAATGACCATCCTTCTGATAAATCAGCTGGTTCTTCATATCCTCTTGAGGGGCTTTCATGATTTTCAAACACTCCCGTCTTCCCATCACTTCACATCTCCTTACTATAGTTTCTTAGCTTCCACGGGAAATGCAGATTAAAACAGGAGACGAACTCCCTTAGTCTAGGTAAATATCCCAGACGGTATGAAGCTTGGTCCTTTATCCCTTAATCGTCCTCGGTAAAATCATCTGATGAATTGGAGTAATCGATTGAGGGTTTTGATAATTTGCACCAGCAAAAGCGACACAATATTTTCTTAAATCAGGGAGAGTAACGACCTCATCCACAAACCCTTGCTCCGCACAGAACACCGGCCTTGATTTTTCTTCGTAATCTTTAACCATTTGATTCATCTTTTCAATGATCGGTCCTAAATCGTTACCAGCCTCTTGTTCCTTGACTAGTCGTCTTGCATAAGAAGCGGCAGCAGCAGTTTCCCCGTGCATAACATAAATTTCCGTCAACGGTGTTCCTAGAGTGAAGGCGTTATTTCCATTGGCTTGAGGACCACCCATAATATAATGGGCAGCAGCCGTTCCTTTTCTCAAGATGACACACATCATAGCGATATCGGTTTTTTGGATAGAATATATCAAGGTTTGACCCAGAGCAAGTAATTCAGCTTCCTCTGCGATATCTCCTACATCTATACCGGTGGTATCTTGTAGCCAGATTATTGGCAAGTTATCTCGACCACAGAAGGTGACAAATTCGGATTGTTTGATCAGGCCCTGACGATAATGTTTACCACCTACCCCTACATATGCCCCTTCTGCGTACCCAGGATATTTAGGTATTACACCTTGTCTGTTGCCAATCACTCCCACTGGGAATCCATCGATTTTAGCTACTCCCGTAAATACCTCTGGGCCGTAATCCGGCCTGTACTCCATAAATTCACTATTATCCGTAAGCCGAGCTAGGACCTGAATTGCGTCATAGGGTCTTTTTTGATTCGCGGAAATTAGTCGATTTAAATCTTGAACCGGATACTTAGGTTCCACTGCTTCAGCAACCTGAAAAACTTTAGGGTCAAACGCCGGCATGCCGCTCATATACTCCTTGATCCCATCTAAGACGCCAATTTCAGTATCATGCACTTCTCTAAAATAAGCCGTCTGATCAAAATGAGTTTCCACCCGCCCTGGGGCCTTAGATTTGAAGCCCTTCGTTGCATCGATTAATTGTTGAGCTGATTCCAAGTCAAAGGAGCCTTTAGGATTCATTCCTCCTACAATCCCAGCTCCACCTACTGCGATATTGGCATCCTTGTGTGCTAATAGGATGGTTGGACTGATTCCTTGATAGCCTCCGCCAGCGGGATTAGTTCCATAAATAGCATTTAAGATCGGAATTCCCAGTCGGTTCAATTCTGCATGTCTGTAGAAAGGAGCGCCACTACCCCGTCGATCAGCATAAACCTTCTCTTGCTCCATTAATTTAACCCCACTACAATTCGTAAGCCAAACTAAAGGAATGTTAAGCCTTTTGGCCAAGTCAGTGACTCTTAAAATATTCTCAGCTTGGCCAGAAATCCAAGCTCCGGCCATGACTTTATTATCGAAAGCAATAATTACTGCCCATTTTCCATCAATTTTGCCCAGACCGTCAACGACACCAGTGCACCCTTCTTCGTTCGTTTCTGGGTTATACAGGGTATGTAAAGGACACCACGTTCCAGCGTCAACCAGATAATCTAACCTATCCCAAACGGTCATCTGACCTCTTTTCCTTATTATATCAGCGGAAGTACCAGCGTTCTTAACCTTTTCAATAGCACTGGAAATAATATTCTCTTGTTCTTGAATAAATTTTATGTTTTCTTCAGTACGCTTTATTTCTCCTGCACTCAAAGGTTTCCCGATATCGGACATTTTTTCGAAGTAAGGCCGCAAGGCTGTTTGCTTTCTAACCACAGATTAATATCCTCCTTTTAACCATATAAACTTTAACCTTTAACCTTTAACGTCAAAATTCTAGTATCCCTATGTTTAATTCCAGAGGATACCCTGAATACTGTCGATTCGCTAATTAGGTTTGATCGTTATTTAATAGGGTATAAAGTTGTCCCCACGGGCAAATTCGCTTCGAGGGGACAAATCTATCTATTCGTGATGCATTGAATATTATTCAATGCTAACTAATACCTGATCCTCACTTACACTTTCTCCTTCTTTGACTGCGATCTTAACGACCGTACCAGCATCCGAAGCATAAATAGGGGTTTCCATTTTTAAGGCCTCCAGGATTATGATCTCGTCATCCACTTCTACTACATCTCCAACCGCTACGTTTATCTTCCAGACATTTCCTGCCATTGGAGAAATTAAGTTACCCATGTAATTCCACCTCCTCTCGTTAGAAGTCTTATATTGCATATCATTAAACGCAATCTCGATCAGATTTTCTATATTATGCATTAGTGCATAATATAGAATGAAATAAATCCTCTTCCCTAATTCATATTACTTCTAAGAAGGGATATTAGCCTTCTCAACCTATTCGGATCACAAATTGCTTAAATAGGCTTAAAAGTTGAATTTTTGGGTCTGTTTGACGTATTTTTCAAAGATTTCTTCTCTGATTCAATTGCACTCATGCATATTATATTCCTTGCCACTCTCACAATATATCATTTATTAGAAAATTGCAATATCTTTATGCATTTGTGCAGGTGCTTAGATAAATAATTTCATTCCCAGTGAACTCGTTCAACTAAAGTTGAACATCGAGACTTCGGTGAGGGAGTTTACCCCCACCGAAGCGGAGTACGGGGTACCACTCCCACTTGTAGATGTGGGAGTCTTACGATTGGATAAAATAAAAGAAACACGATATTTTTTCGTAAGAGAAAGGACGTTGGATGCCGCAATAATGCGTTCCAACGTCCTTATCAAGTGGTGGGCAATTTATGAATGCTATATTCTGATTTCAATTGCAATATTTTTCTTAGATGATGATGCAGATTAACCCTCCGTGGCCGTCATTGACGATCCGTTGTAAGGTGTCTTGAAGCTTATGTTGGGCGTTTTCGGGCATACGATAAAGCTTATTTTGGATTCCTTCACGAACCAAATTATGCAAGGATTTTCCGAAAATGTTTGATTCCCAGACTTTCTTCGGATCGCTTTCAAATTCATCCAGCATATATTTGACAAGTTCTTCGGCTTGCTTTTCGGTACCGATCAGAGGCGTGATTTCTGTTGTAACATCTGCTCTGATTATATGCAACGAAGGAGCACTTGCTTTGAGCTTGATCCCATAATGCCCCCCTTGTTTCACGAGTTCTGGTTCTTCTAGGAACATTTCTTCCAGTTGGGGTGTGACAACGCCATAGCCGTTGATACGTACTTCCTCAATAGCAGCGGATAGTTTATCCCATTCTTTCTTAGCCACGCTATAGTCTAAAATTAAGCGGAGCAAGGTATGATCTCCTTCAATTTCAATCCCCGTAAGATCTTGGAGCACTGTTTTAAAGAGCCCTTCGACTGCGGTGATTTCCACGTTCGCTATTCCAGTACCTAAGTTCATCTCTTTAAGGAGAACATCTTGAGCATATTGGCATTCTGTCAAGGCATCTAGGGCTTGATCAATATCTCGCAAACGTCGTACCCCTTGTATCGCTTTGCGCACGGTTTCTTCGAAATCTGCCCGAACTGGATGAGCTGTGTCGAGCTCCTCAACCCATTTCGGAAGATCAATATTGACTTCAGCTACGGGGAATTCATACAGTACTTCTTCAAGAATTTGAGTGATGTCATCGTGATTCATTTCAAGACAATTCACTGCAATTACTGGTATTCCGTATTTCTCTTCAAGAGAACGGGCCAGTTCCAGTGTGTTTTCTGCATAAGGACGAGTGGTATTTAGTATGACCACATATGGTTTTCCTAGCTGGCGAAGCTCAGAAATAACCTGTTCCTCTGCATCTAGATATGCCTCCCGTGGAATATCAGTAATTGATCCATCTGTCGTAACTACGATACCGATCGTGGCATGATCGCTGATGACTTTTCGGGTCCCCATTTCAGCTGCCTGCTGAAACGACATAGGTTCGTCACTCCAGGATGTTTTCATCATGCGAGGCTCTTCGCTGTCTTCTGTCTCGTACCCTAAGGCACCTTCGACTGTGTATCCTACACAATCAACCAACCGTACATTCATGTGAATCGCGTCTTTAATAACAATTTCCACGGATTCTGATGGAATGAACTTGGGTTCTGTCGTCGTAATCATTCTTCCAGTCCCACTTTGAGGAAGTTCATCTTTGGCCCGCTCCCGCTCAAAAGCATCTTGAATGTTGGGCAGGACTAGGAGGTCCATGAATCGTTTGATAAAGGTGGACTTTCCTGTGCGGACTGGCCCCACGACACCGAGGTAGATATCGCCCCCTGTACGTTCTGCGATATCTCTAAAAATGTCTACTTTTTCCATTAGTACTTTCCCTCCTTATTGAGTGCTGTCCCCAATTTGGGGAAGGGCCTCCACCTTTTCTCCCCCTTCCACCTCCTAGTATCACGTGGCTTCCCGATAACCCGGACTAGCACCTTAAGCAATATAAGTATATTGTTCACTTTGGAGAAATATGACATGGACAACAAAAAACGCAGAAAAGGTTTTTAATTAACCTCTTCTACGTCTATGAAACAAAGTCTATAAATATGTATGAATTTAATTTAACCAGTTCATTTCCACAACTTCTTCAAGTTCATGGCGTTTCCCCCGCCTCATCAGATCCAGCACGGCAACTCTTGGATCAGCACCTTCAAACAGCACTTTATAGGCCTGTTCTGTAATAGGCATGGAAATATGTTTCTCTAAACCTAGTTGATAGGCAATACGAGTTGCCCTGACCCCTTCTACCACCATACCGATGTCTTTAAGCACGGCTTCTAACGGCATACCCTTACCGAGGGCCACTCCTGCCCGACGGTTTCGACTATGTGGGCTAGTACATGTGACAATGAGGTCACCGATGCCTGATAACCCAGCAAACGTCAACGGATGTCCTCCTTGCGCCACTCCTAAGCGGGCAATCTCCGCTAATCCCCTAGTCATTAGCGCCGCTTTGGTGTTGTCCCCGAAGCCTAAACCTTCGGCAATCCCGGTACACAATGCAATGACATTTTTCAAGGCGCCCCCGAGTTCTACTCCGATGACATCTGGATTTGTATATATTCTAAATTCTGGTGTCATCATCAGGTCTTGAACTACTTTGGCAGTTTCTACATCTGAGGCAACCACTACAGTTGTCGGCATATTCAAGCCAACTTCTTCCGCATGGCTGGGACCGGACAATACAGCGATCCGATTGTCAGGAAGCTCCTCAGTCAATACTTCAGAGAGGCGTAGGTGGGAGCCTTCTTCCATACCCTTTGCAGTGTTGACGACGATGCTACCTGGTTTTAGGTAGTCTTTGACCATACGAGCCGCTTGTCTAACACTATGAGATGGCACGCTGAAAACAACGAGCTCTGCGTTTAAGAGTGCAAGATCCGTTGTTGGTTGAACTTCTGGAGGTAAAACAACACCCGGCAAATATCTCGTATTTTCACGGTGTGTCCTCATATGTTCCATCTCATCCGCATGACGACCAATAAGTGAAACCTGATGACCTGCATTCGCTAAGACAACGGCCAGGGCGCTTCCCCAGCTTCCAGCTCCATACACCGCAACGTTAGACATAGTTAGTATCATTCCTTTCGCTGCGCTCAAGGCACAAATATTTACTGAAAGGAAAGTGGCAAGGGGACGTTTCGTTTGCCACTCTCCTTAGGAAATCTTTTTATCCCCAAATCGATGTTCTGTTCCTTTTATTACTCTTTGAAAATTGGCTCGATGGAGAATTAGAACTGCTAAAACAGCGACAATCCCAAACACTCGATATGCTAACGGTTCTGGAAAAACAAAGACAGTGATTAGAACCGTAAGTGCACCGGCGACCGAACCCATGGATACATAGCGTGTAATCCAAACCACGAGAAGAAAAACTCCAATTGCTAAAAACATCACTTTCGGCATCAATACAGTAATAATCCCAAATCCCGCGGCCACTCCTTTTCCGCTGGGCCGAAAGCCAAAAAACGGATTCCAGCTATGACCCGCCATGGCGAGAAATCCGCCGATGATTCCTCCCCATGCGCCATAGGCCCAAAAGCCTAAAGCTGCAGCCATTGCTCCTTTCAAGAAATCTCCGAGCAACACCAAGATGCCCATCTTAACTCCTAAAAGGCGAAAGGCATTGGTCGTGCCGATATTTCCGCTGCCATGAAGACGCACGTCAATCCCTTTCAACTGGCCAGCTAAATAGGCAAAGGGTATAGCACCCAAGCAATACGCCAAGATAAAAATCAAGTAGCGTGGCATGCTTAATCCTTCTCCTTCTCTTCATCTTTTTGTCGAACGACAATTCGAATCGGAGTACCCTCAAACCCGAAATGTTTCCGCATCTGATTCTCTAAATATCTTTTATACGAAAAGTGCATCAGTTCAGGATCATTGACAAAGAAGACGAACGTCGGGGGCTTTACGCCTACCTGTGTGAGGTAACGGACCTTTAGGCGTCGTCCTTTATCGGACGGAGGAGGATTCAGATGGAGCCATTCTCTCAGTAAGGTGTTCAAGGTAGCGGTCGTCACACGGGTCGCATTTTGTTCAACCACAAAATCCACGAGCTCAATAATTTTCGTGACACGCTGTCCGGTCAAAGCAGAAATGAACATCGTGGGTGCATATTGCATAAAACCTAACTCTATACGAATATCCTTTTCGAATTTGTTAATGGTGTTCTCGTCCTTTTCGACAAGATCCCATTTATTGACCACTAAAATAATAGCTTTACCCGCTTCATGGGCATATCCCGCAATTTTTTTATCTTGTTCCGTAACTCCATCCACTGCGTCTATAAGCATGAGGATCACATCAGAGCGATCAACCGCTCGAAGTGAACGTACAACACTATATTGCTCCGTAAGTTCATCAATGCGTGCTTTACGACGCATTCCTGCCGTATCAATTAAGACATAATGTTTCCCATCTTGTTCAAAAGGAGTATCGATAGCATCGCGTGTTGTTCCTGGAATGTTACTGACGATAACCCTATTTTTCCCTAACAACGTATTGACTAAGGAAGATTTCCCCACATTTGGACGGCCAATAACAGAAATGCGAATTACATCAGGATCATACTCTTCTTCGTCATCCTCTGGAAAATTCGAGATCACAAGATCGAGTAAATCCCCAGTATTCATACCGTGCACTGCAGAGATGGGAATTGCCTCTCCTAAGCCTAAACTTAAGAAGTCATAGAGTTGGCCTTCAATTAATTCAAAATTCTCGACTTTATTTGCAGCCAGTATGACTGGCTTTCCGGACCGCCGCAAAGTACGAGCAATCATCTCATCATCTGCCGTAGGAGGTAATTGAGCATCCACGACAAAGACAACGACATCCGCTTCTTCCATGGCGATCTCCGCCTGCTTGCGCATCTGGGCAGCGATTGGAGTCCCGACATCTTTAAATTCAATTCCACCCGTATCGATCAAAGCAAACTTTCTTCCAAGCCACTCCGCGTCACGATAAAGTCGGTCTCTCGTCACCCCAGGCATATTTTCCACGATGGCTACAAGACCGCCAGTTATGCGGTTAAATAACGTTGACTTTCCGACATTAGGCCTTCCTACAATAGCTACAACAGGTTTACTCAAAGCGTTCCACCTCCAAAGAATATCCAATTACTTGCTCTAAAAACGAGAATCCATCGTTTTCGACGATACTCGCCTTACCATTCACCTTTTCTTCTAACCATTGCACGCTTACATCGTCGAGAAAGATGTCTTCATCGGCCTTAAGCATCACCCGCGGAATAAGAAACTCCTGGCCCGACAAATCCCCCAATTGATGGGCGACATCCTGAGCGGTAACTAGACCCGCAGCAGTGACGGAGGGACCAAAAAAATCATTGCGTATGGCGTGGACTGTGAGCTTCAAACCACTTACTTGCTCCATCAAACGGCCTCGCCACAATTCAAACAGCTCTTGCGCCGAGGTTCCAGTAATGACATGCACATGGCGTTCTGTAATTTCTTCTGGTAACTGCTTCCATCCAGCCTCAATTTCATTGATAAACTTCCGTGCCATTCCCACACCGTTTTCTAATTGGGGAAAATCGTCATAGGTTAAAGCCTCCGGAAACTCTCGTCCGGCAATAACATAAAATTCATCTGCAAAATAGACAAGGTGCTGACCAGTTTGCTCAAAGAAGTGCTTTTGCCAGGTCTCTGCCTGATCCAATATCTCGTTTGCTTCAGCTGACGAGAATCCTCGCAGTGGCGTAAGCTGTTCGCGGTAGCGAGTTAAACCTACGGGTACTACACCAATCGATTGCACCGAAGGATAGAGTTCGGCCAGTCGTTCAATTGTTTCTCTCAACACGTCCCCGTCGTTGTGGTCTGGGACTAAGACAACCTGAGCGTGTACTACAATTCCTGCCTCAGCAAAACGCTTAAGTTGTTCTGGTAGCTTCCCGGCGTGCGGGTTTTTCATAAGACGAGCACGAACTTCTGGATTCCAAGCGTGGACGGAAATATAGAGTGGACTAAGATGCAATCGAAGAATTCGTTCAAAATCTTTCTCACTCAAATTAGACAGGGTGATGAAACTCCCCTGTGTCAGCGATAAGCGGTAATCGTCATCTCTATCATAAAGCGATGCCCTCATCCCTTTAGGCATCTGTGCAATGAAACAAAACGTACAATTATTTCGACATACCTTTAGACCCTCAGCACTTATTGTCTCGACCTCTAGACCTAAGAATTCCCCAGAATCCTTCTCTATCTCAAGCTCCCATAGTTCACCATTTGGCTTTTCGATCAGAATTGTATAATCTTCTTCTGAAATGCCAAACTGAAAGTCAATGATATCGTTAATTTCTTCTTCATTCACCGTAAGAACGCGATCTCCTACTTGAATCTCCATTTCTTCCGCGATACTCCCAGGGTCAACCGCTGCGACCACTAGCCCTTTCGGCAAAATATTTCATCCTCCTGACATTCCAGATCAGGGCATATTATCCCAGTCTTCAATCGTTTACAAGTATACTACAAAACTCACACACCTGCTACAGGCGTTCTTCGTCTGTGGGTTCACAGGTCTCTACACCATTCGCAGGCAACAGAGGTTCCTCGATCTGACTTTCTGTGTCTCTATTAAAATAATAAAGCCATCCAAAACGAAGACCTGCCCAGATTGTAAACAACCCCACGCCAAAATTCCAAATAAACGGATCAGGGAAGTCTGCACGCCTTACAATCCCTTCATACGTAAAGCGCATGAATACTTGGTTTAAAAGGAGGCTTCCCGTGAAGGTGGCGGCTGTGCCCCAATAAGATTTAGCCGTCAACACTGCGACAAAGACCAGCACAACTGCAAAGAACCACGGTTCATAAGGAATTACTCCAGGTTCATTTACGAGAAACAGCGTTTCCAAGCCTAAGAAAAGGCTCGTAAGCAGTAGCGGTAAGATCCGTCGTTCTGCCTGCCGCCAAGCCCAGCCCCCAAATACCAACATGACCATCAGACGCGCATAGTGCCAGTTCCACGGCATTGTCGAAGGGAAAACTACTTCTAGACTTTTTCCGATTAGCCAGGCAATCACCAGGATTAGAAAAAATCGTCGAGAAGCTCGTTTTTCAGCCCAAGTAACCAGCGCTAAGAAAAAAATCACCCAATCTCCATAGGGGAATCCCAAAATAACCCCCTCCTTAAACGGTACCATTCTTCTATTATTCCCGTTTAAGTGGTGTTTTACTCTGAGATGTTGGGTTTGTTCAGTGCACTTTGGCTTGAAGGGATCTGTCGATAACGAGATATGTTTAAGATTAAACCGATCTCAACCAACGTAATGATTAGGGAACTGCCACCATACGAGATCAACGGCAGGGTGATCCCTGTTACCGGTATTACCCCAGTGACAACTGCTAGGTTAACTGTTGTCTGGAGGGCCAATGAGGATATGAGTCCAAAGCCTAACAGCCGGCCAAAGCGATCTGGGCATTCACGAATTACATAATAGGCTCGGGTATATAAAGAAATTAAGAGGAGTAATAAAAACAGGGCCCCCACTAAGCCTAGTTCCTCCCCGACTATGGCGAAGATCATATCTGTATGATTTTCTGGTAGAAAACCGTATTTTTGCATACTTCGACCTAAGCCAACACCAAACAAGCCACCCGATCCAAAAGCAATCTCGGCGTTTGTAATCTGATATCCTAAATTAGCCGCATATTTCCAAGGATCTAGCCAGGCCAAAATTCGATCCCATTGATAACCCCCTGCATTATGAATTAAATATACTAGCGGTATTCCGCAGGTTGGAATAGCCGCTAGAAACCAGATCGTCGGAAGTTCTGTCAGAAACAGCAAAACAGCACAAGTCATTGCCAAAACCATCGTCGTCCCTAGGTCCGGTTGTTTGTACACAAGTCCCAAAATGAGAACGGAAACAGGCATCAGGATTCCCAGCGGGATGCGCCAATTCTTTCCTTGTTTGATCGGATACCTGTCTAGAATGTGCGCATAAAATAGCACCAAGGCCAGTTTTGTAATTTCAGAGGGTTGAATATTAACTCCCATAATATTGATCCAACGGGCTGAGCCTTTCGCCGCAAGCCCTGCATCCGTGAAGATAACTGCTATGAGTAACGCTATACTGATCAAGATGCCAATGCCTGCGAAGCGACGCCAAATCGCGTAAGGAACCTTAATGGCTACTAACGCGAAAACAGACCCGACGAGCGTCCACTTCATCTGTTGAAAAACATAGAAATACGTATTTTGTTTTGCGTTAAAGCCGCTCACTGCCCCAGCACTCAACACCATAATTAATCCAAAGGCTATGAGTGCGAGGGTTAAAAACAAGATCGGAAAATCAATAGGGAGAGTTGGTTTCCGTTTAGCCAAATGGATCACCTTCCTTCTAAAGTGGAGGAAGTGTCTTAGCACTTTCGCATCCTAAGCGGCTGTTGATGAACGAGTTTACTTCTCTATAAACTTAATTTCGCCCAAGGCATCGCCGATGGTAACCGGTTTGATTTCAGATTGTGAAGCCATCGCTTCGACATCGTTTGCACGAGCGGCGTCTTCGACCATTTCGCGCATACTTAGACTGATCCGTTTCTCCATTGGCTTACATTCTATGACTTTAGCACTTACCACATCCCCAACCTTCAACACCTCTTCTACCTTATTAATGCGGCGTGCTGTTAGCTGGGAAATATGCACCAATCCATCGACCCCGTCTCCAAGGCCCACAAAGGCACCGAACGCAACGATGCGTACAACGACTCCTTTAACAACTGCTCCCACAGGATATAGTTCAGCTGCCTGAATCCACGGACTCACTTTCAGTTGTTTCAGCCCTAAGGATATTTTACCCGTTTCTTGTTCTAATTTTAAGACTTGAAGTTCTACTTCGTCCCCGATCTTCAATATTTCGGAGGGATGCTTAATTCGAGTGTAAGCCATGTCCGAGATATGCAACAATCCATCGACCCCACCGATGTCAACAAATGCACCAAAATCTGCTAATCGTCGCACGACTCCAGTCACAACATCACCCTCTGCGAGGGTTTCAAGTCGCTCTTTACGCTTAACCGCCCGCTCTTCTTCCAAGATAACTTTTTGGGAGAAGACCGCTTTCCGATCATCGGGATCAAATTCGATCATCCGCAAGCGCAGTGATTTACCCAAAAACTGATTGAGGTCTTCGATATAATCAAGACTGATCTGTGAGGCGGGTACAAAACCACGCATACCCACATCAACCACCAGGCCACCCTTAACAACTTCAATAACCTTGGCCTTAATCTCTTCTTTACTCTCGACTAAGCCGTAGAGACGTGCCCCTGCCCCCGAATTCCGTTCATGCCGTCTGGAAAGGTCCGCAGGTCCTTCTTCATTTTTAACCCGTTTTGATACTGGAGCAATCTTTTCCCAGTCGTCCATGCTAATTTCGTTTTCATTAATTTCTGTCATTTTTTGATAAACCTCCTCAATAATCCAATCTGGTGTTGAAGCCCCTGCGGTTAGGCCCGCACTCGTCGTTTCCTTAAACCAATCGACTTCTAGTTCCTCCGCTGTTTCAATCAAATATGTTTTGGTCAGTTCTGCACAAATACTCGCTAATTTTTCAGTATTCGCACTATTGCGCCCCCCCACGACCACCATAACAGCAACTGTTTGCGCTAGCTCCCTCGCAGCCTTTTGTCGTTCTGCCGTTGCGTTGCAAATCGTGTTGTGAACGGTAAGATCATCTGTATGGAGTTTTAGTTCCATGACAATCCCTTCAAAGTTTTCTGCGAGTTGAGTTGTCTGGGCTAAGACCGCCAGATGCGGGTAAAAAGGAAGTTCTTTAGCTTCCTCCAGCGTTTGAATGGGTATGGCCTGTTCTCCGGCCCAACCTAGAATTCCCTGCACCTCAGGATGGAGCTTGTCCCCCATGACAATGACTTGCTGCCCCATCTGAGCAGACTCTGCTGCCAGTCGTTGAGCTTTCTGAACAAAGGGGCACGTAGCATCCACCACTTGGATTCCTTTATTTTCAGCTCCCTGATAGACGCTCGGGCCAACTCCATGGGACCGAATAATAAGGGCCTGTGCTGCTGATACCTCCTCCAAGGCATTAACAACACGGATTCCACGCTCTGCCAAGCGTTTAACAACCTGTTGATTGTGAATGAGTGGTCCGAGGGATACAGAGGGTGAATTTTCTACTGTCCGCTCTGCCATATCCAAGGCACGCTTAACCCCAAAACAAAAACCAGCTTTTGCCGCCAGTTTAACTATCATACCCAAGGCCTCCCTAAAAATAGAGTTCGGAAAGGGGACAAACCTGCTGAAGTAAACGCTGTTCTTTGGGACAGGAATGTCCCCGACAAAAATTTAATTCTCTACTACGTTGGTAAATTCCTGCTATTTGATGGAGAAATTGGGCACGAGGACACACCTGCTGAGGTCAAAGTTATTTTTGAGCCATGGACAAGTCGTGCATTTCCTTCATAATACGATCGGCTATCCATTCCCGACGGTTTTCTACCCCAACAGGCGCCTTAAGCATTTCCGGTGTCATCGGCTTCCCTACCACGACCGCTATCTTTCCCCAGCCTTTGGTCAACAAGCTCCTAGTTCCAAGCACCTTAACGGGGACGACAGTTGCCTTGCTTTTTTCCATAAGCAGAACCATTCCTGGGAGGCCTTTTTGGATTTCTCCGTTCTTGGACCTTGTACCTTCAGGAAAAAGTCCTAATACACGTCCATCTTTTAAGATGGCCAAAGACTGTCGGATGGCATTCATATCCCCCTGTCCCCGTTTTACTGGGAAGGCACCAAGCTTAGAGAAGACCTTTCCTAAAATCGGTATAGAGAATAGTTCTTCTTTGGCCATGAAGGAAACTTTGCGCGGCAAACTAGATGCTGCGACTAAGGGGTCCCATATGCTTTGGTGGTTAATCGCTAAAATAACCGGCCCCTCCGGCGGCATGTTCTCCACGCCCTGAATCTTCCACCCCATTAACTTAAACTGGAAGCGAAACATCCCTTTCGCAAATTCATATAACGTCATTTTCAACCCTCCTAGTCAACGCTACAATTTTAGCGACCATTTCTTCCACACTCAAACCCGTGGTATCCAGAATAACTGCATCTTTGGCTGGCTCTAGCGGAGAAACCTCTCGTTCCATGTCCTGTTGATCACGTTTTTGCATATCTTTAGCGACTTCCTGGAAAGGCACATTTTTCCCTGTTTTCACAAGCTCCTTCCACCGACGATTTGCCCGTTCCTGTAAAGTTGCTGTTAAGAAGATTTTGAGAGTCGCTTCTGGCAAGACGTGGGTACCTATGTCACGCCCATCCATAACCACGCCTCCTCGCTCAGCCTCCCAACGTTGCAATTCGACCAAGCGTTCCCTAACCCCCACATATGCTGCAACGGTCGAAACGGCGCGAGAAATTTCTGGACTTCTGATCGCTAGGGTAATATTTTCTCCATCACACCAAACCGTACCTTCAGCCGTATGATCCAAAACCACCTTCGCACTATTAGCGATTTGTGTAACACTCTGTTCATCGTCAAAAGGAATTTTGTTCATAAGGGCTTTATAGGCAATCGCCCGATACATAGCGCCAGTATCTACATAGAATAAATTCAACTGCTTTGCAAGAAGCTTTGCGACCGTACTTTTACCAGCACCTGCAGGACCATCGATGGCAATTTGCAAGGCTTGTTCTTGTGTTTGCTTCACACTAAAACTCCTTTTCTTCAATATAATAAGCTCGCAGCTATCAATGTAGCAACTATGTTATTTAACGCATGTAACGCAATAGCGGGGTAGAGCGACTTATACTTATCATATAGGTATACTAAGACCATACCTAACATAAACCGGGGGAAAAATCCGTAGGCTTGGAAATGAAGAGCAGAAAAAATCGCAGCGCTCAACACAGCTGATGTCCATTTTCCGAAGTACGCTTGCAAACTTCCAAAAATAATTCCCCGAAATAATACTTCTTCTACCACAGGGGCTAATACGCCCGCTAAAACCAAATTAAGGATCAACGTATACCACGTGGCTTGCCCAAGTAATTTGGAATACACGTCTGTGTCCGGTGGGGTTAAACCATGTTGGTAGAGAAAAATTGCATAACTAATATTTACTACCCAGGTCAAGGCATACACTACCATGATCTTTGGAAATGCTTTTTTTAGTTCCACAGAATGCCAACCAAAGTCCGCCCATTCCCAGTGTCGGATTCTCTTCACCGTCCAAATCAGGAGTCCAAAGGATAACTGCGTTAGAAACGCATTGAGATACATCAAAGTTCGTTCATAAGGCAAGCTCTCCATTAACCAGTAAGTTCCAAAAGCCAATATAACGTAAATGCAAACAATCCCACCCAAAACCATAACCAAATCTACCCAACTCAAGTTGCGTTTTAAAAGGGAATCCGATTGGATTTCTTCGTTCATATTCAGACTCCTTCTTTTCTCGTTTCTAAGGCGATAGCCAGGCTATCGTTATTTTAAAATTCCCATAGAGACTTATTTCAATACGGTTACCGATTATCTGGCTCCTTGGGATGAGCTTGCTTATCAACATGTCGTCCATCGGCAAATTATTTCCATAAATTCCCCCGGATGAATTTACCCTAAAAAAGCCATTCTAAAAACTAAAGGAAGGAGGACTTAACTATGTTTTATCATCAAAGACACCATCACGCCCATGGGTTTCTCTTTATTCTTAGTTTGATAGCTGCTTTCTTACTCGGTCGAAAATCCGAACAATATGGCTATACCATTATATCACGTGGGTGTGGATGTAATTGTGATCTCGACGATGAAATGGATATGATGGACGACCCAAACGGTGCAACCCCGAGCTATCCTCGATAATCCCTGATTGACGCAAAGCACTTCAATCCTTTTCTAGTATAACTTACCTTCACTACATTTAACATAACGAAAACTCCGAGTTAATCTCGGAGTTTCTTTATGTTATACTCGCAATTCGTATTCGATGGGCACCGTGCATAGGAGCCTGGTAAATTTTATGTAAATAATTCGGGCTCTCTTCGAGTAGCAAACTCGATTTCTAATTCCTGTTTATGTCTTAAATAATCCTGATCATCATAATACTTTGCCTGTGTAGGACATTTTTTAATGCACGCCCCACATTTAATACAAATTCCGTTTAATTTCGAGACATCTTCCGCATCAATGGAACCCATGGGACAGACATTGACACAAAGCTTACAGTCAATACAATTACTATTTGTCTTTGGCGTAACTTTTCTAATATCCGCAGGACTACCATCTTTAGTTTTAGGTACATAATGTTTTCTATAAGGTCGTGTTCCCTTGACAACCAAAGTCTGAAATTCCTTTTGAGTTGTTATTATTGTATATATTTGCTTGGCGAAATCACCGATTATGGCCATATCTTGCTCATCTGGCCTATTTTTGGCAAGAGTTATTGAAAAGGAGTGTTCCCCGATAAATGCCCCCCCTGCGATAACTTTAAAACCGTTCAATTCAAGAATATCTTGTAATTCTATTAGAGCATCGTCATAGTTTCTATTTCCATAAACAACTACAGGAATTGCCAAGGCACCATTACCTGTCATAGAATTTAAAAATTTTAATAATACATTAGGGACTCTGCCTGCATATACTGGAACTCCAATAATGACGACATCTTCTTCTGAAAAAGACACCGGTTTTATTCTAGCTGCTGGCAATGTAAAATCAATCGTATTGATGGCAATTTCCCCATAAATATTCTCTGAAACATTCTTCGCTATTTCAGATACTACTTTTTTGGTGGTATCTGTCGCGCTAAAATACATAGCATTAATGGTTTTATTCATTTTAAGCTCCATTCCTTTCGCTGTGCTCAAGGCACATTGCCCTACTTTGTAAACTAGCCGCTTGGTTTTATGTTTCCTCGGACTTTCTTCTTTCTATTATACCTGCAAACCTTGTTCAATGGGCTCCGTTCGGAAATGTTTCATCTGCGTTACGGAAACATTAGGTAATCCGCTGTCTAGGGACAGTGGCTGAAGTTCTCTAAGGAGGAGAGGCCATTTTACTATGGATTGAGTATTTAATCGCTCAAACAAAGTGATAATCTTTGCCACACTCTCATCAAGAAGGTCCTCCAATGTCATGGCATAAGGGACACCGGTTACAGGATGTAGCCAATCTAAACTTGAATCAAAAAACGATAAATTCAGCGGTTGTGGGTAGAATAAAGCTTCGTACTTTTCCACTGATGGATGCCCAAACCGTCGGTATAAGGCTAAGATACGCCGAGGGGCCGACCAACTAAAGGCATTTTGTAATAAGCGATGATTACGCCATGCCTTTTTAACTAGCTCTCCTATACTTGTATCACTTGTATCTCCCTGACGAGCGTAATGTCCAACAAGTAATTCTACCGCTTCTCGACCTGCTTCGCCCGTTTCGCGCCAGAGTGTAATCAGGTCAAGCGGATATTTGAGCGGTTCGACGTTCTCTAACCAAAGGTCGATCGCTGTCTCTAATAAGCGATGACGAAACACTGCCTTCCCCCGTTCCTCTGGCACCTCAGCAAAATAATTTCCACTCATATAATAAACCATGGGATGGAAGGTGCTGTCGGCGACAAAGTGTGTCAACATACCTAGTAAAAAGGCAAGTTGATTGCGTTTATTGTTCTGACTAAGTGCTATCTCCATCATTTTAATCAGGGGCTCCAGAGTATCTTCTCCATCCACGCCATGGAGCTGGTTTGCAGCTCGCTCAATGTTCGCTTCTGTAGGCTTAGAGAAATCATAAAAGCCAATATCATGGGCAATAGCGCCGAAATAATACAGGGCAGGGTTGCACGCAATAAGTTCCCCTACCGGAGCTGGAACTCCCCGGTGCAAAACTGCACGAGCGATATGCCAGTGGGTTAATTCCTTTGGCACAATATCCCTCCCTCTTCACAGATTAGTCTTTACCAATCTGTGAAGTTACACTAACCATTATTCCTGATTGGTATATTTTCTGGATATCAGGACTATATTCCTTGAAATTTAAATTATGAAAAGCCTGCCAAGCAGGCCTTTTATAATTTAATTCTGTAACCCAAACTAAATTACCCTTAATCAATTTCCTCATACCCTACGCCCAAGGCCTTTAAATTAATCGCTAAACTCTTAGCTGGCAATGAATTTTCTAATACCTTTGCAACGCTTTCCTTGGAAACAACTGGACAAAGCTTCAATACACAGCCTAGAAACAAGGAATTAATCGCTTTTTCATTTCCAATATCGATGGCTTTTGCGCTGAAGGGATATCCTACATCATGGACGCGATGACTGCACTTTACAACATCTTGATCATAAAGGATGATACATTCCTCCGAGACAATATTTTTATAGCGATCGTATCCACCTTGACTTAAAGCTAAAACTAAGTCCGGTCGATCACACTTTGGAAAATACACCTCTTCATCACTGATAACTACCTCAGATTGTGAGTATCCTCCCCGAGACTGAATTCCATAGGTTTGAGTTTGCACGACATTTTTACCTTCTAACACAGCGGCTTTGGCTATGGTTACCCCACCTAAAATCAACCCTTGACCACCTGTACCCGCTAAGACGATTTGCCATGTTCTACCTGCCATCTATTCTCTCCCCCCTGCTGTTTGGCTAACACTATTAATACGCCGATAGGTGGTGTAAAAGTCGGCTCTGTCTTTCTTAACCAAGGTTCCGATGGCAAAGTGCTTCGCCTGTTCTTCTGTAGACATTTCGCGATATTTAGAGGCAGGTACTGCATTTTCTTTTAACCAATTTAACATATTAACTGAACTAGGTTGACCATTAAATCGCCCAAAATACGTCGGACAGGGGCTGATAACTTCTACTAGACTGAACCCTTTATGGCTAATGGCCTCTTTAATTAGGTTTTTCAGTGCGACCACGTGATAGGCGGTTGTCCTCGCTACATAATTCGCGCCTGCGGCTTCTGCGAGTAAACAAATATCAAACCCTGGTTCAGGCGATCCGTTGGGGGAGGTCGTTGTTTTACTTTCCAACGGCGTAGTGGCTGAATACTGCCCTCCAGTCATTCCATAATTATAGTTGTTAGCCACGATCGCGGTAAGGTCGATATTACGGCGTGCGGCGTGTATAAAATGGTTGCCTCCTATCGTGACGGCATCTCCATCTCCCATTAGTGTAACAACGGTTAGATTTGGGTTTGCTAATTTAATTCCGGTAGCGAAGGCTAAGGCTCGCCCGTGAGTTCCATGAAAGGCCTGTGTGGTCAAATAGTCATCGGCTTTTCCCCAACAACCAATCCCCGTAACTGTGACAACATCCTTCGGAGCAAGATCTAGTTCGACTAAAGCTTCAGTGTAGGCGCGTAAGATGGTGCCGTCTCCACAGCCTGGACACCACATGTGGGGCAGTTTACTTTCGTTCAAATAATCTTGGTACCGTCGTGCAGCCATTATTTTAACACCTCCTTAATTCGTTCCACGATCTGTGAGGGTAAAATAATTTCGCCGTCTATGCGAGAAAACGCGTAAACAGGAGTATTAAACGAATTTAGACGCTCTACTTCCAAAACCACTTGACCTAGGTTGAGTTCCGGTACAATAACCACTTTAGCTTTCTTTAGGACTTCAATGACTTGTTCATCCGCAAAGGGCCACTGAGTGATAAGCCTAAGAAGGTTTACAGAAAGTCCCTCTTTTTGGGCATCGATCACCGCTTGTTTTGCAGAACGGGATACAACTCCATACGCTATTATGGTAACTTCTGCCTCATCAGGCCCAAACCATTCCACCTGAACGATATCTGACTTATTGTTTTCTATCTTACGATGCAAGCGCCGCACTAAGTTATCCGCCGTTTGAGGGGCATTATGGGAATAACCCGATTCATCATGACAAGAACTACTAATGTGTACAATATACTCTGTTCCATAAGGAGGGATAGCTGGTATATCATCGTCACCAGCCGCATAGGGTTTAAATCCTTCAAAGGGTGCTGTGGGCATTTTTCGATTAATAATTTCTAACTCATCCAGTTCAGGAATTGTCAGGCTCTCTCTCATATGACCGATAACCTCATCGCCCAGTAATATTACCGGGATCCGATACTTTTCTGCTAAATTGAAAGCGCGAATGGTGAGGTCATAGCATTCTTGGACGGATGCAGGGCACAACGCAATGATTGGGTGGTCTCCATGTGTGCCCCAACGAGCCTGCATTACATCTCCTTGAGCGGGGCGAGTGGCAAGGGCTGTGCTTGGTCCGTTCCTCTGGATGTTAATCAACACTATAGGGACTTCAGAATAAATCGCCATCCCCAAATTCTCCTGCATCAGTGAAAATCCTGGGCCACTAGTCGCCGTATAAGATTTCTTACCAGCAGCCGAAGCACCTATGATTGTGGCTATGCTCCCGATTTCATCTTCCATCTGCAGGAAGATGCCATCAACTTGTGGTAATAATTCAGCTGAAAGCTCTGCAATTTCAGAGGAGGGGGTAATGGGATAACCCCCATAAAATTTTGCCCCACCATCAATCGCCCCGTAAACGCAAGCTTCATTTCCTTGCATAAATTGTACTCCAAGTGGTCGAATCACGTTATCACCTCCAAGGTTATCGCGAAATCAGGGCAGCGCAGATCGCATAAGCGGCAGTAGGTGCATTTTTCTGGAAAGGATACAAGCGGTGCCATATCCTTAGCTAAGGTGTAAACTTCTTTCGGACAAAACACCTGACAAATTCCACATTTTTTGCACCTCACGGGATCAATCATTATTTTAACTATTTTATCAGTTGAACTCATCAACTTGCCTCCTTAACAGATTTATCCGAGTACCCTGGAAATAACTTCGCCCAAGATGGCCAAAGCCTCGTCTATTTCCTCTTTCGCCACATTTAGCGGCGGCAGAAAACGAAATGTCTTGCCTCCTACGCAATTAATCAAAAGGCCACTTTTGTGGCACTCATCCACTATTTGAGGAGCCTTTTGACCCACTGTCAACCCTAGCATCATTCCCTTACCACGCACTTTTCCCTCTACTCCATATTTTGTAGCTAATTTATTTAACCCTTGGCGTAAGTACTCTGAACGTTCTAATACACCTTCAAAGAATCCATCGGCTAACATTACATCTAGCACTGTACAACCTACCGCCATAGCAAGAGGGTTTCCTCCGATGGTCGTACCATGATCCCCAGGTTCAAACGCACTAGCGACCTTTTCTGTGGCCATCATCGCCCCAATTGGAACTCCACCACCTAGTGCCTTAGCCAAAGTCATAATATCCGGCGTCACACCGCTCCATTGATAGGAAAACAACTTACCCGTTCTGCCAACTCCGCACTGCACTTCATCAAAAATTAGCAGCGCATGGTTGCGATCACATAATTCGCGAGATTTTTGGAGGAACTCATCGGTTGCAGGATTAACCCCGCCTTCCCCTTGGATTGGTTCAATCAACACCCCCGCTGTGTTCTCATTCACTGCACTTTGCAAAGCATCTAGGTCATTTAAGGCAACATAGGAAAAGCCTACCGGAAGGGGCTCATAACCTTGATGATATTTAGGCTGCCCAGTCGCCGTAAGGGTGGCTAATGTCCGACCATGAAAAGAATTAGTTAATGAAACTATTTCATATTTATGGCTACCGAAGTTCTTTTTTGCATATTTGCGGGCCAACTTTATTGCCCCTTCGTTAGCCTCACCCCCACTATTACAGAAAAATACTTTATCCGCAAAAGAATTTGCGATCAAAAGCTCTGCAAAAGTTACCTGATTAGGAATCCAGTACAAATTTGAAGTATGCAAAATCTCCCCGGCCTGTTTCCTGATCTCCTCTACCACTGCAGGATGGCTGTGTCCCAGTGAGTTAACCGCGATTCCTGTTACAAAGTCAAGGTAACGCTTGCCATCCATATCCCAAACCCAGGACCCTTCACCTTTTGTTATGGCTATCGGAAAACGGTTATAGGTATTCATGAGCGCAGCTTTTCCGCGAAAGATGATTTCATCTGTCCTAAAATTTTCAAACATGGATTACTCCTCCTTTCACCAGCTACTATAAAGTTATATTCTCCATACATTTAGGAATATTTTTTCACCACTTCTACTACTTCTGGGAAATCAATTCCAAGCCGCTGCAATGTATTCATGGTAGGGATTCCGTTGGAATTCCAACCCCTTCGCACATATACAGCATCACACAACTTCTGATATTGCTCTTCCCGGTAGTTTCTTAGTATCCAAACTTTTTCTTCTGCAGTTTTCCCCTCAGGAACTATATTCAAGATTTCTTTCAACTGTCCGTCATACCTGTCAAGTCTCGATTCGTATTCTTCTACGGTCACTGGACCAACTGCACGATAAGGGACTTGGTCATATTCCCTTGTTCCAAAACCCATTCTCAAATTAAACACCCGGTGGAAATTATACACAACTTCGGACTGCCTAATAAGCTCTTTATCATCAATATTTGACCCGGTCACACCATTATATATTTCTACATAATTCTGGACATGTTCAGGGACTTTTGCCGGTTCCGCCGTGGTCTTATTATCAGCTGGGACGATGTCATTCCAGGGAAGTTTGCACAAACCAACTAAGCTAAACCAAGTTCGAAACATAGGATAATAGAACAGTGCTTCGGCCTTATCCTCAAAGCTGGGAATCTGATTATTAACCATGTCCATAAAGATGACCCAAGCCTCATCGTGTTGAGGTCCTTTATTGGTCAGCCCGTACCCGCCTTGTTGAGCTAGGGATTCTTTCGTCACATATTCTGAGAACTCGAGGCCTTTGACTTCCATACCAATATCTTGGAGGAAATCTGAATCGGCCTCGTATTCTTCAATGAACAATTTCTTCATCCTACGAATTCCTAGTCCTGCAATAATGCCGAAGCCCTCACCCGTAGCCATCTGGTGAAGTAATTGCAGTGCTGCTTCAGCATTACCAAAGTTTAGTTTTAACCCACCGGTAATAACCTCATCAATAACACCATTTTCGTAACATTCCATCACAAAAGCCGTGAGGGTCCCGAAGGAAATTGTATCCACACCATAGGTGTCACAATAGAAATTGGCCTCAATGACAAATTCAGGATCGAAGATACCTAAGACACTACCTGCCGCGGAAAGTGTCTCGTATTCTGGACCGTCCACTAACACCTCTTGGTCTTTATAGGGTCCTGTTTTTAGCTTAAAGGAATTGATAACTTTGGCACAAGAAAGAGTACAACCATACCAACATTCGTCGTGACCATTAAGATTGAAATACTTGGAGAGGAGGACAGCGTGGGCAATGTCTTTAGCTCTTGGATCAGAACCAAACTTATAATTACGCACGGGTAAAAGGTCATAATCATTCATGATCTTAACGATATGGGTTGTTCCCAGTGTTCTCATTTTGCATTGTGAATCATCAAGACTTGAGATTTCCTTGTGCATTTTTTGACCAACTTTTTTCAAAACAGCAATGTCCGCCGGGTTATTCAAATCTCCTCTAACTTTAATGCTCCTTATTACCAGGGCTTTAATGTTCTTATCTCTAAATACCGAACCAAATCCACCTCGTCCGGCTTGCTTTATTCGAACTGCTTTTCTGCGTCTATCGTAAAAAGAGAAATTAAGCAGTCCAATCAGAGTGTGCTCGGCCGCCTCCCCTGCAGTTACTACAGAGACGTTAACCTTATCTTCTTCACTTTCGGCATACATTTCTGTCAATTGTTCGATCAATATATGGCTGTTAACCGCCTCTAAAGGAGCTTCCTCAATGGTCACTGTTCCCTTAGTGCCATCAATGAACACAATAACGTCACGTTCGGCTTTACCTTGAATTTCCAGTGCGTCCCAGCCCGAGAACTTCAAGAATGGGCCGAAGTAACCCCCAACGTTGCTGTCCATTGCGGATTGGGTCAAGGGAGATAGACCAACTACATAGGATTTACCGGCCCCAGGATATTGAGTTATACCGCAGATCGGGCCGGGAGCAATAATCAGCTCATTTTCTGGATCATTCCATTTAGTATTATCATTAATACCATCCCACAACAGTTTTAGACCAAATCCCCTTCCCCCAATAAACGTTTGTTTCATCAATTCTGTGACAGGCTTTTCGGCAAACGCGTTTGTCGATAGATTGACATATAATGTACGGTTAGTATAGCCTTTTTCAATCTGACTCAATTGATAGTTAAATGTGCCCAAAAGTTTATGAGTTTTTCTCATTTCTGTAAGATTCATTGAACGCTTCCCTCCTTAAACCCACCCACGGGCCTTCATCGCTTCAACAACTTTGCTGATGGCTTTGATCCAACATGCAAGACGCATCGAAATATTCTTTTCAGTATGTAATGCATAGATTTCTTTAAACACTTTGTGATTAATTTTTTCCAGCTTTGCGTTAACTTTCTCTTCACCCCAATGATCATCATGTAAATTTTGAACTCTTTCAAAATGAGCGACAATGGTACCACCCGAGTTAGCCCAGAGGTCAGGTGCGATAAACACTCCTCTATTAATGAGGATTTCCTCCGCTTCTGGTGTTGTAGGGCCGTTAGCACCTTCAATCAAAAACTTGGCTTTGATCCGCAGTGCATTTTCACCAGTAATTACATTTTGTACCGCACAAGGTGCTAGGATATCACACTCCAATTCCAACAATTCCTGATTGCCAATTTCCATGGCCTTAGGATAGCCTCGCAAAGTACCAGAACGCTCTACATATTCATAAACATCCAGAATATCCAAACCCTTCGGATCATATAGCGCACTGTATACATCACTGACAGCCAAAACCCTAACGCCGTCCTGTTGATACAGTTTCGCCAAATGCCATCCTACTTTACCAAAGCCTTGGATAACGGCTGTTAGGCCTTTCATCTCAAGTTCCCTGGCACGAACCATTTCTCTGGTAGCAAATAGCAGACCTCGACTGGTCGCTTCCTGTCGCCCTTCAGATCCACCTAACACTATCATTTTCCCGCTTATGCCACTCGCCTCATGGTGCATGTTCATAGTTTCCCATTCATCCATCATCCAACTCTGGGTCTGGGCTGAAGTGCCGATATCTGCTCCTGGAAAGTCCTTCCACGCCCCTATACTCGGAGCAATTTTACGGATATATCCCCGGCAAAGACGTTCCAATTCTTCCTGGGAAAGCTTTCGCGGGTCGACAATCACACCACCTTTGGCCCCCCCATTGGGTATTTCGTTCAAGGCATTTTTCAAGGTCATCCAGAGTGACAAGGCTTTGACGTCCTCCGGCGTTTCTTCCGAGTGAAAGCGTGTTCCTCCCCGCGTTGGTCCTAATGCTGTATTGTGTTGAAAACGGAAACCTGTAAAAATCTTCACTTTACCATTATCCATCCGCACAGGAATTCTCACGGTTAACTGAGCCATAGGTTCTTTCATAATTTCATAAATTTCTGGTTCCAGCTTCATATACTCTGTGGCATTAATCAATTGTTCAAGAGCCACCTCAAATGCATTTATTTTCATGTCTTCCTCCTACCCTTTCAAACAAGTTCTAATTTTTCCATACCCAATTTATACCCTTTTTCTTAGTTGCAACATAAAAGGCTAGAGTAAATTCATAGTGAACTCGCACAACAAAAGATCAATTTCAAATGGAAAGAAGTTGACCCATACCCTGTTTTTGGGCATGATCGTACACCAAAGCAGCTACGGCAATATCTTCAAGCGACAATCCCAAGTTGATAGCAATAATTATTTCTGAATCATTAACCCGGCCTGATATTTTGCCTGAGACAAGGTCCGCCAGATCCCCATAAACCGCTGGAACTGCGCTAAAATAGCCCATTGTCCGGTGGCTTTCAAATTGCAGTACATCATCGACGTAAATTCTTGCCGCAGCTTCGAAACCGCTTTTCCGCCAGTAAGAATCATAATCGATCGGTGCGCAAAAACAGCCTTCCTTTAACCAAGCCCCTTCGATAACTGGGTTAGGCCTAGTGAGAATGGGCCCGGCAGTAATAATAATATCACTGCCCTCTACGGCTGTCTGAGGGTTGAGCGCATGTTCGACCATGATCTTATAACATGGCTCCATTTCCTGGGCAAAACGAAGGACGGCATCGCTATTAATGTCATAGGCTTTAACCGTCTTAATTTCCGGACAGATCGCCAAGACTGCTTCTAATTGAGTACGGGCCTGAACTCCGCAACCAAGAATTGATACGGTCTGGCTGTCATTCCGCGCCAGATACTTGGCAGACAGCCCAGTCACTGCACCTGTACGAATGGCAGTCAAAATTCCTGCTTCCATGATTGCCTTAGGAAATCCTGTTTCCGGGTCGTTTAGGATAATCAAGCCTGAGAGATACGGCAACCCCTTATCTCTGTTACCAGGATATGCGCTGATCCATTTAAGTCCCGCGGCATTATACTTAGGAAAGCTGCAGACCATTGCATTGATAAAGTTGTCATCACGTTTAGGATGTAATTCAATCTTAGGAAAGACATCTACTGTTCCCTTGGCTTTTTCCAGAAATGATTCTTCCAAAAGATTAATAACATCCAACATTCCAATACATAAGGAACCAATGTTGTTTCTGGACAAGTACAGAACCTCACTGCCGATCTTCATAAGTCCACTCTCCCATAATCATGTAAGCCAATAATAGTACACACTTAGCTCAGTCCTTGGTATGACCAATTAGACAATGAATATGCCCAGCTTTGCACAAAGTCTCTAGTAAACTTCTTTTTCCAACAGCAATTGGTTTTTATAAAATCGTTCCATAGAAAATGGTGTCAAATCAATTGTTTCATACTTCCCTAAACGTATCAGCTCTGATAAACATTTACCGGCTGCCGGAGCCTGTTGGAATCCATGACCACTAAAACCAGTGAGCAAATAAAAACCTTTCATCTGTGGATGCTCACCGATGATCGCATTATGGTCAATATAATTATATTCATAAAGACCAGCCCATCCCGTTTCCAATTTTAGCCTCTCAAAATTCGGAGAACGTTCAGCCAATAATGGCCATACTTCATCAGTAAAATAGGATTTATCTAAATGAAAATCATATTGATACTTGAAATCTTCCTTCTTTTCTACCATATGAGCCCCTTCACGTGAACCAGTAATTACTTTCAATCCTTCGCTCATGAAGTATGTGCCGTTAACCGTATCGAATATAAAAGGGATGTTACTTTGGAATGGAACAGCCAGATCGACACAATAGACTTGTTTGCGAAGCGGCCGAACTGGAATTTCTATTCCCGCGGTTTTACTTATTTCGCCAGACCAGGCTCCGGCAGCATTTACGACAATTGGTGCGTGATATTCTTCTCCACTCTCCAGTTTCACACCAGATATATGATCATTACCATCTGTTAGAATCGTGTGAACCTTCTCGTAGATATACTCTACCCCTAACCGTTTCGCATGTTTTGCGTACCATTGCAGGACAGAATAAGGATCTATGTTACCAGCAGCCACATCGAAGACAGCGCCTGCTAAATCATCAACTATCAGTTCTGGAACGAAGGACTTTATTTCTTCCGGAGTCAATAACTGTATGTTTACACCAAAACCTTTTTGTAATTTCATGTTTTCTTTCAACATTGCTAGTATTTGATTATTTGCCAAATATAGATAGCCATGTTGTTTAAAATCAATTACGGCTGGATCTCCGTCTATTGCCATTTCCTTTTCAAAATTTTCGTAGATTTGTATACTGAGTTGGGACAATCGGATATTTCCTTCAATACTAAAGGTATGCCGAACTCCTCCATAACTACGTGGAGTAGAGGAATACTCATATATCCTATCTTTTTCAAATATTACGATACTGCCTGTATACCCATCTTTACGCAAGTTGTAGGCTAAACTTGAGGCCATGATCCCGCCACCAACTATAATTAAATCGTATTTCTTAGCCATATTACCCTCCTTATCTTCAAAAGGTTCCAAAAAGATATGCCCCCCAAAACACTAGATCCACTTCCTGACATTGAACTACTTTTCGAATCTCTATTTTAAACTTCGTGTCCTTAACACCTCAGCCAAATTATTACCTGCTTCTATTATTAAAGTCACATAGGGTTTGGAACTTTCCTTGTTCATTCTAATGAACATATCTCGGTATATAAATGGCCACCCTTGGTATGACCAATATTTTAAAAAAAATTTCATGTATGTATTATGGTAAATATTTTTATTTTAATAACAAAAATAAACTATTCTTCTATTCCTTGTAATTTCTTTAACTCCTGAATTGATGTATTTAAGTGGTCGCTGACTGCCGCAGCTGCCGCTTCAGCATCGCCTATCTTTATCGCTTCGTAAACGCGTCCATGTTGCTGGGACCAAAGTTGGCGATTTTCTTGCTGTTCAACGAGTTTTTGTCGGCTCGGACCATAGTATTCTTTCATCAACCCCATTAAAACTGTCATTAAGTTTTGAAGAACAGGATTGTGAGTGGCGCGAACCACACTGAAATGGAACTCGCTGTCAGATTCGTCAGTATTCCGTCCTTCTTTAACATCATTCTCCATATTACAAACCAGCTCGTGCATACTGTATAGGTCTGCCCTATCAGCCCGCTTAGCCGCTATACGCGCCGCACCAGTTTCCATCACCAACCGAGCTTCCAAAAGGTCAAAAATGCCATCTATCTCTTTTAGAACTATGTTAGCAAAAGGATCAATTAGGTCATTAATATTTACTTCTTTAACGTAAGCACCGCTCCCCGGTGTGATCTCCAACAGCCCTTGAGATACCAATGAGGTTAGTGCCTCCCGTACAGCTGATCGACTAACGCCTAATGTTTCGGCTAGTTGCCTCTCTGGTAAGAGCTGGTCTCCCGTCGCCAAAGTACCATCTTGTATTAAGCGTCTAATCTTCTCTGCAACTTCTTCGTATAGACGTGTACGTTTTTTGCGTGTAAGATCCATTTTCATTCTCCCTTAATCCATTAATTCATTAATAACGCACAATTCGCAGTCATCGCTGCAGAAAGGGTACTACATCGTAAATGTTGCGACCATCTTTCTCTTGGACTTACACCTATATATACCACGATCTGAGGTCCAGTGGCAATAACTTCCGCTCATGCAATGGTGATAAAGTTTGAATCGCTACCTTCGTACCGTCTATAAGTAAAACTTACGAATTCGTCACCACTCATAATGAAACTCCAACTCTTTTCTGGGTCCCCAGATATGCCTGCTGTACTTCTGGGTTCGCTCTCAGATCACTCGCAGTTCCCTCGATCACAATCTTACCAGTCTCAAGAACGTATGCTCTATCAGCATTTGCCAAGGCCATGTGTGCATTTTGCTCCACCAAAAGAATGGTTGTACCACTTTTCTTGATTTCTCTGATCGTACGGAATATCTCCTTTACAACTATTGGAGCTAGGCCCATGGAAGGTTCATCAAGCAATAGTAATTTGGGTGATGCCATTATGCTGCGTCCAATTGCTAACATCTGTTGTTCCCCACCACTTAGAGTACCTGCATATTGTTCTTTACGCTCGTGTAAACGGGGAAACTTTGTAAATACATTTATTAAATCTCTTGCAATCTCGGCCTTATCTTTGCGCACATAGGCGCCTAACATTAGGTTTTCCGCAACAGTCAAATTAGGGAATACACCACGCCCTTCAGGAACATGAATAATGCCTTGCTTTACTATTTTGTCGGCGGAAAGTTTAGTGATCTCTTGACCGTTGAACATGATTGAACCCTGGCTCGGTCGCAGCAAACCAGAAATAGCCTTTAACGTTGTAGTCTTCCCGGCCCCGTTGGCACCGATTAACGCCACAACCTCGCCGGCGTTAACCTCGAGTGATATTCCTACGAGAGCGGGAATCACACCGTAATGCACACTAACATTCTCCAACGACAGCATAGTTATCCCCCTCTTCGTCACTGCTCCCTATATACGCCTCAATTACTTTTGGATCATTCTGGATTTTTACTGGTGAGCCTTCCGCAATCTTACGACCGTAGTCCAATACTACAATACGATCCGAAATATCCATAACTAGGTCCATATCATGTTCAATCAGAATTATTGTCTTGTTCATTTCCTTACAAATACGCCGTATTAGTTGGACCAACTCTACTCTTTCTTGGTTATTCATGCCTGCGGCCGGTTCATCTAAAAGTAAAACATCACACTCAGTGGCCATAGCTCGAGCAATTTCCAACAACCTTTGTTTACCGTAGGGCAGATTGCTTGCAAGTTCTTCCAAATTTTTATCCAAACCTACAATGCCTAAGAGTTTTTGACAATAGGTTATTGAATTTTGCCTCTGTGCATTTACCTTCTTGCCGTGGAACAAAACGCCAAGGATACCTTCCTTATTCCGGCAGTGGTGGCCAATCATGACATTTTCTAACACTGTAAGCATCGGAAACAAGCGAATGTTCTGAAACGTCCTCGCTATACCTTTTTCCACGAGCACATGGGGTTTGAGATTTATAATTGATTTGCCTTTAATCCTTATCTCACCCGAAGTTGGCTGATAAACACCCGACAGAATGTTAAATAGTGTAGTTTTACCGGCACCATTAGGTCCGATAATGGACAATATCTCCCCTTGATACGCATGTAAATTCACCTTGTCAATAGCTACAAGGCCCCCGAACTGAATGGTTATATTATCCACTTCTACTATCTTATTTGGTATCAAGAGTTTCACCCCTTTTCACACGGGAGTGATCTTTTTCCAGGTTCTTTAGCACAGCATTTCGCACTCTATGTTTTGCACCCCAAAATCCATCTGGTTTATAAATCATCATAATTACCATCAAAGCTCCGTACATTATCATACGGTAATCAGCCATGAATCGTAGTACTTCTGGGGCCAAACCCAAAACGATTGCTCCAATTACTACGCCTGGAATACTGGCCAGTCCACCCAAAACAACCATGGAAAGAATTGTCACCGAATCCATGAACGTAAAAGAATCCGGGCTCACGAATGAAATATAGGTGGCATAGTAACCGCCAGCTATACCCGCAAATAAAGCGGCGAAAACAAACGCTAATAACTTTGCCCGTAAAGTAGGAATTCCTACTGCTTCAGCCGCTAATTCATCGTGACTTACAGCAATTAGGCTCAGACCGAACTCGGATTCTTCTACCCTTACCATAAAGAGCACCGTTATAACTGATATCACCAAGATCAAGTAATAAAATGAGATCTTGCTGTTAAAGATAATGCTACCCAGCTGGGGCGATGGAATACCCGGTAACCCCATAGGTCCGCGGGTTAGACTGTCCCAATTTAGAAAAACCAGGCGAACTATTTCCCCGAACCCCAAAGTGACAATGGCCAAATAGTCACCCCGAAGACGGAGGGTTGGTAATCCCAAGATTAAACCAAACAGAGCTGTAATAATCCCAGCAATGGGAATAGTTGCCCAGTAGGGCATATTTAGCCTCAACATTAACAAGGCCGTGACGTAAGCACCAATTCCATAAAAAGCTGCGTGACCGATCGATAACTGTCCAGTAAATCCAGATACCAAATTAAGACTGAGACTAAGCACAACATAAAGCCCAACGGTTATTAGAACGTGCACTAAATATTCGTTTTTAATGACTAATGGTAAAATCGCTAATACCACCAAAAAGCCCAATGAAGCCTGAGGCCGACCGACGAATTTTTTGATTACGTCCAACATCGCGTCCACCTACACTTTCTGCTGAATGTTTTTACCGAGGAGACCAGTAGGTTTGATCAGTAGAATAATTATCAGCAACCCAAAGGCAATAGCATCACGGTACCCCATCGATACATAAGCAGCTCCAAGATTTTCAACCACACCTAACAAGAGTCCTCCCAACATAGCTCCGGGAATACTACCGATTCCACCAAGCACGGCCGCCGTAAACGCTTTTAATCCAGCAGTGTAACCCATTACAGGGTATACAGCATCATAGTAAAGTCCGACCAAAATTCCCGCGGCTGCTGCCAAGGCCGAACCAATACCAAACGTTAAGGAAATAATGTTATCCACATTAATACCCATCAATCTGGCACTTTCCACACTATGTGAAGTTGCACGCATAGCCACTCCCAACTTGCTCTTCTGCACAAACAAATACAACCCAACCATGAGCAAGATAGAAATCAATAAAGTGTATATCTGCATACTACTTAAAGCCACATTTCCAACTTGGAAAGTCGTTATTTGAAAAGAAGGTGGAAATGCACGGGTTTGAGTACCCCAAACTAATTGAGCAAAATTTGTTAGGAAAATTGAAACCCCTAAAGCGCTTAATAAGGGAGCAATTTTTGCAGAGTTTCGGAGAGGGCGATAAGCTATCCGCTCCACGATAATCCCTAAAAGAGCAACAATGACCATGGATATAAGCATGGCAGGTATTAATCCCAAATGTACACGTTTCACTAGGAATAAACCGATGAAAGAACCCATCATAAAGATGTCCCCATGGGCAAAATTTATAATTTTCAATATGCCATATACCATCGTATAGCCTAGGGCGATCAGAGCGTACATACCGCCGGCAGTTATCCCATTAACAAGTTGCTGAAAAAACATAGCGCACCTCTTTTCCAGATGAAGTTTACATCTGAAAGAAGTGTGGAGATGTACCACTCTCCTTTCAGATAGAACCATAAATTTTTACTTCTTATAAATTTGGAATTTACTATTTTGAATAATTAATTTAATAGGTTCTTTTATGCAGTCACCGTTTTGGTCAAAAGTTGTGGTTCCAGTGGCACCTTTGAAATCCTTCATCGTTGTCAACCAATCGTTAATCTTTTTTCGATCCTCGCCACCATTTTTGACAGCTGCAAGCATAATGTTGGCAGCATCATAAACGAACGCGGCCCAAATATCTGGTTCTTGTCCCCACTTAGTTTTATAGGAGTCTATGAAAGCCTTAGCTTCTGGATAATCCGCGGAACTATGGAAAGCTCCAATAACACGAATACCTTCGGCATCTGGCCCGCCGAGTTGAACTAAGGCGTCTGAATAGAGACCATTAGATCCAAACACTGGCAGGGTAATACCAAGTCTCTTACCCTGTTTGACAATCATCGCAGCTTCATTGTATTGCCCAGCGATGAACAAGGCATCAGGCGCAGAATTCTTTAATTTAGTTAAGATCGCACTGAAGTCTTTAGTTTCACCGAGGTTGTAAGGCTCCTGCATAACAGCTTTAGCCCCTAAAGCAGTTATCTTTTTATTGTAAACATCGGCCAACCCTTTACCGTAATCATCGTTTTCGTATAGAATTGCTATTTTCTTATAGCCTTCGTCAATTGTCCATTGTGCCACAAATTCACCATCGTAGGCATCCGTAGTTATATCGCGGTAGGTAAATTTACCCGCGTTCGTAACAGCTGGTGACGTTGAGCCATAAGCGATATGTGACAATCCAACTCGGTTGTATACGGGTGCTCCTGCTAACGTACATGAACTGGTATAATTTCCGATAACTCCTAAAATTGTGGGATCTGACACAAATTTATTAGCGATTGCAGCCGCTTCTTTAGGGTCAGCTTTGTCATCTTCCAAAACCAGCTCTACTTGTTTACCATTAATTCCACCAGCTTTATTGACTTGTTCAACTGCCAATTCAACGGCGTTTTTAATTGTTACCCCCGTCTCAGCGATCGGACCGGTAAACGGCCCTGCCAAACCAATTTTTATTTTACCTCCAGTCGTCACTTTTGAGCTATCAGTTGGAGCGCTTGTTCCACATCCAGAAATAGCTAAAGATAATACGATACCCGCCACAAAAATTTGTGTAAACTTGTTTTTATTCCTAAAGAACATTAATATACCTCCTTCACATGTTAATATTCATACGTAAAATCAAATGTAGCCTAAAATAAACAAGTATACTCCTCGCTTCCCATATGTCCACACCATCTGTTAATTGAGCCCCCCTTTCTGGAATTTTGCAGCATACTTCTAATAAAACCACTAATAAAAATACAAGTATTGATTCAAGGTATGCTACTGGTTTAATATTGGTCTGGTCAATTTTTATATTAATTGTATTCGCTATTCATTTTTTAATTCCTGCAACATTATGAATAGTCAAAAAATTATTTACACTTCACATCATGATTACCCAAAGAGATCACGAGAGCAACAATTCAGAGACAAATTGACCCTCAATTCATTCTAAAACAGTAATAGCGAAATGCATATCCGAATGCATTTCGCTATTACTGTTTTAGGCTTCACTTATTCGTCTTTAACTGCGGACACTGATGATTATAGAGTTAAAAGATCTTACTTCATCCGACTTTTGTTACTAAATTAACCGATCGGCTTTACAATATACGTCACAATACCAATGGCCACAACGTTAGCCACATCGTCCAAGACTTCGACTGTTGTCACCATGAGCAGTTTTCCTTTTTTTACGATCTTGGCATAGGCAAATATATCCGAGTCAACTACAGGCAATAAATAATTAACTTTTAGTTCTACAGTTGACGCTGCATAATCTTTGCCAACTGCCTCATTTACAACGACTCCAGCAGCGGCGTCCACGGCTGTAGAGATAATTCCCCCATGCATGCTTCCGTATACTTGCCGCAGATTTTCTGTATTTTTAACATGCACCCCAGAGCGACCTTCCGAATCACGCACAATTTTTATACCAAGGTATTTCCATACGTTCCCGGACTCAATTAAATCCAGATCCAAATCGCTTCCTCCTGTCGTCGCATATCGACTAACCCTCTATCTCCACTCCTGTGTTTTCCAGAAATTGAGCTACCATGTTGTAAAAGCCTATCGTAAGGGTTAGTTCTACTAACTCCTGGTGGCTGAGGAACTGGGTCAGTTCCTCAAAGGCCTCTGCACTGGCCTTCACGTTAGCTGTGACCTCCTCAGTGTATCTTAGAATGGCTCGTTCTTGATCATTAAATACTAAACGATCCTCGTCTAGCCTAATTGCTACTATTTGTTGTTCCGATACTCCAACCTGCCTTGCCATATTTTCGTGCTGGTACCACTCATACTTTGAATTACATAACCTAGCTATCCGGAGGATAACTAATTCCCGAAGGCGGGCATCAAGTTTCGCTTGAGTTAGCAGAGAATTACCTAAACGCATGAAATGGCGCACGCTATTTTCCGCATGAGCCATCATTCTGTTAATATTCAAGCCGCTTAGTTGAGATTTTCCTCCTGTGATCATATTGCGGGTCTTTTCCGGCATTTCCTCCAATGATAGCGTTGGCAATTTAGTCATAATTGCTTATTCCTCCTTCAATTCCGCAATCCCTTAAGATTGCGGGTATTCTTAGAAGCCTGCCAGTTTCTCGGCAGGCTTCTAAAAATAACACCTGTTAAATTCTGTGGTGATGTCGCCCTAATCTAATATTCAATGAGGTTTCTCATTCACTTGCTTTGGGGTCGTCCTTGACTATCCCATCCTCTTAATTTGTAATATTCGTCGAGCATAAAATCCAATTCTTCGACTGTAATAATATCTCGCCCCTCGTTCAGCGCTTCCCTGAACATTCGCTTCGGTAGTGTGTCCTGTTCCCTAGTCGCACCCTCGCGGAGATTAAAAATCTTTGTTAAGGTTACAACCCGATTGGCAATCTCTTCAAGTTCTAGCTGGGTATAATCCCAACCATGAAGTGTTTTTACTAAAAGGCTCAGTTCTGGCCAGAGGATCATGTCCCTATAAAAGACACATAAGATCTGGGAATTAAAAAGCGTTAACCTATTTTCAAAATCGATGAACATCTTGGCTTTACCTTCGGTTATGGCAGAATCGATCATCCCACTTAACTCTGCCTTATAGAAGGTTGCTCTAAGATGGCAGGCGCCCCTGGCCGAAGTGGCGTAAGCAAGTCCCATACCTTTAAGCACCCGGGGGTCATAACCCGGAGGTTCCAAACCTTTGACATGTATAGCAATATCCTCGAGATCCCAAACTTTAGCGGTATGTTTAATTCCCTGGGACAAGATTACCCCTAGCCCTCTTACATTGGCGATATCCACAAGTAAGTTAGCTACCCCCAATGCATCGCCGTAACCTATGTTGGCTTCGACTTTACCACGCAGAACAGCCTCTATAGTAAAGGCCGCCAAATTCCCCGCCGTGATCGTATCCATCCCTAAACGGTCACAAAGATCATTCAAGTGGAGGATTTCAGATAAATCACTGATGCAGCAAAGCCCGCCGAAGGCATAAATAGTCTCATACTCTGGCCCTTCTACTTTTAGCGCTTTATATTTCCCTTTAGTGACAGTTGTCAGCTTGCCGCACGCTAAAAAGCAATTGGGACAGGCATTCGGTTTGACCTCATGTTCAGCGAGCAAGGTGTCCCCACTAAGCTCTTTCCAATTCTCATAAATCCCTGCGGACCAGTACTTTGTCGGGAATGTTTCCGCACAATTCATCGTTTTGACCATTTGAGTGGTACCGTAAGTTTGATACGCTTTGACGGCTAGGTTATCTTTAGCCTTCGCCGTCAGGGATTTAATTAAATCCTTGAGCAGTTGCGGATCAGCTATCTCAGCTTGGGCCTGACCGTGGAAAACAATAGCTTTAACCTTTTTGGAGCCCATCACTGCGCCCATACCAGTGCGACCAGCTGAACGCCAATAGTTATTTTCTATGCAGGCGAACCGCACTAAATTTTCTCCAGCCGGACCTATCACTATAGCCTGGGCTTCAGGAACTCCAACCTCCTCTAAAACCCGATCTTCCGTCTCAAAGGTATCTTTACCCCAGAGATGGCTGGCGTTTCGAAATACGACTTCACTATCGGATATTTCTAGAGAAAGCGGCACGTCTGCAGCTCCCTCCAAAATAATCGCGTCGTAGCCGGTTTTTCGCATCAGAGGCGCGACTTTGCCCCCTGAAGTTGATTCGCCATATAATCCGGTTTGCGGCGATTTACTATATACTCCGTATCGGCTTGAACCCCACATTCCCGTGCCAGTAGCTGGACCGGCAACAAAAATTAGCTTGTTGTCCTCCGAGAGCGGGTCGATCCCAGTCTTGACATTTTCTAATAGCAAGTAGGAACCTAGGCCCTTTCCCCCAAGGTAGGTCTTAAATATTTCCTCCGGAATCTCCTCAACAATATGCGACCTAGTCGTGAGGTTAATCCTCAAGAGCTTTCCAAAAAAACCTTTCATTCAGCCCCCCCCTTTCAACTTACAGATATTCCACAAGTGGTTTTGTAAATACTAACTCAATAACATATATGCAAATTCACTGCCAGTCTTACAGTAAGCCGTTAGAAAGTACCTACCAACAAGATACCTAGGATCTCAGCTACTGATAGTTAATCCGTGAAGGGAACTAATTTAAAGACTACAGGAGCACAAAAGTCGGGACACTGAACGGTCACCTCTCCATCGAAACCTAGCGCCTCTGGGGTAACTTTCTTTCGTAGGGCAAATACAAAAGGGTACATTGCATTCAGCGCCGTGACACAAACATTACTAGACTTATCAAAATCTATTAAAGGCCCGTCAATAATAATTTGATCCCCTGCTTTGTATAATTTACACTGGGAGTTCATTACAACAATTTTAATCTTGTCTTCTTTGAAATCACTCATTCTCATACCTTCTTTTCTTCACTAAGATTATTAATGCCCTCCCAAGTAGGCAGTTTTCACTTCCGGGTCATTTATTAAATCACTAGCCTTACCACTTTTAAGTACCGCTCCATTTTCCAGAATATAAGCACGGTGAGCAGTATGTAGAGCGGTCATGGCATTTTGTTCAACGAGTAAAACTGTTTTTCCAGCCTGATTAATGCGTTTGATCACAGCAAAGATCTCTTTAACAAATAACGGAGCCAAACCCATGGAGGGTTCATCTAATAGTAAAGTGTCCGCTCCCGTCATTAAAGCTCGGCCAATCGCCAACATCTGCTGTTCTCCGCCAGACAGATTGCCTGCGGCTTGCTTTTTTCGTTCAGACAAACGGGGAAACTGTTTATAGACATCTTCCATATCTTCTTTAACTTTAGCGTGATCTTTTCTGTTATAGGTAGCTAGTATCAAATTTTCCTCGACAGTTAGTTTCTTTAGCATGCCCCGTCCTTCTGGAACATGGGATAGTCCTTGTCGGGCGATTAGATGAGAGGGGGAATTTGTAATGTCCTTATTTTTAAACAAAATCGTGCCGGAACTAGGGCGCACCATCCCAGAAACAGCCCGCAACGCACTCGATTTCCCGGCACCGTTTGCTCCAATAATGGTTACAATTTCACCTTCATCGATATAAAAAGAAATCCCTTGTAGCGCTTTAATCACGCCATAAACAACTTCTAGGTTTTCGACCTCCATAATTTTGGCCATTAACCCACCTCCACTTCACCCAAGTATGCCTTAATCACGACCGGGTTATTTTGTACCTCCTGAACCGTCCCATTGGCAATAACCTGGCCAAAGTTCATGACTGTAGCATAATCACAGAGGCCTTCCACTAATTTCATCTGATGTTCAATTAAGACGATCGTTATATCGCTGTATTGTCTCTTGACTTCTTTGATCAGGCCTACTAAGCCTTGTACCTCGTGCGGATTCATACCTGCAGCAGGTTCATCCAGCAACAATAGTTTCGGTTCCGTAGCCAGTGCCCTAGCAATTTCTAACTTTCTCTGCATTCCATATGGCAAGTTTCCAGCCTTGTCCCCCGCTCGCACATCGAGGCCAAAGAGGTTTAACAAACTATCAATTTTTACCGATAAATCTTTAGTTTTTTGCTTCCCCAACTCGCGGCGGTATATTTGTCCAACTTGGATATTCTCCACAACCGTAAGGTCATTGAACAAGCGTAAGTTTTGAAAGGTTCTGGCTACTCCTAGTCGAGAGATTTCATAAGACTGTTTACCAACCAAGCTTATTCCATCGAGCAGAATCTGACCTGCAGTAGGATGGTATATTCCAGTGATTAAATTGAACAACGTCGTCTTACCTGCTCCGTTAGCTCCAATTACTCCATAGATCATCTTCGATTTAACCTTGATATTTAAACTGGAAATGGCTTTTAAACCACCAAACATATGGTTCAGATCTTTGATTTCCAGCAGCTCCATGCTCAGGCCCCCTTCTGTTCAGAGCTATATCTACATAACACCTAGATATTTGATTTTTTCGATCTAGAAAGTAAGCGTGTGAATATCCCATTTCCGTTCCCTCTGAGGATTCGGGGTATGCTCATAAGTCCTTCTGGCAAGAACAGAATAACTAAACAGATTGCTAACCCGAGGATGATGAGATAAGCAGAACTTTGCCCCCACATAACCAACATATATTGATTTCCTACATAGAGCACGATGGCGCCAATGACTGGCCCGAATAAGGTACCAATACCTCCTAAAAGCACCATGATAACCATTTGGTCTGCAATCAGCGGTCCCAAAACGCTATCTGGGTGAATAAAGGTAATCCAATAGGCAAAAGCACCACCGATGATTCCCGCAAACATTGAGCTAAGAGCAAAGACCTGGTTTTTAACCCACGTTGTGTGTAGCCCTAAGGTACGAGCCGCGGTTTCTTCCTCCCGTACAGCTTTTACTTTCAAACCAAAATCACTATGCTCAAAAAAGAGGTAAGCCACAAGGAAAACAAGTAACGCTAAGCCTAACATAACGAAATAAAAGAAATTGTCATTAAGCATCGGTGGTAAACGCAAGCCCTCTGGCCCACCTGTTATCTCTAGGACTAAAACCAACTGTCGCATCATTTCCGCGAAAGCCCAGGTACCAATAGCAAAGTAGGAGCCACTCAGGCGAAGAGTCGGATACCCCACCAACGCTGCAAAAATATAGGTTAAAATCCCTGCGATGGCCAAAGCGACAAAAAAAGGCAAATGTAACTGGGTCATTAACATGCCTGCGATATAAGCGCCTACACCAAAAGAGGCGCCATGACCGAAGCTGATATAGCCCATATAACCGCCCAGCATATTCCAGCTTAAGGCTAAGCCGATCCACATCATAATACCGGTAGCAATCCGCAAAATGAAGGAAGAAACTACGAAGGGCAAACTGCATAAAACGGCCATAGAAAGGAATAGAATGATTACTTTGGATGGGCTAAAAGACTTTAATATCGACAAGTTAACCTCTCCTTTCTACCACCCTTTACCCAGAATACCTTTAGGTAGGAATACCAGGATTAAATAAAGAATAAAAAATAATATCAAGAATACGTAGGCCCCCCCCACGTAGACCGAAACAAAACTTGATATTAACCCTAGAAGCAAGCCTGCAACGATTGCACCAGAGAAAGAACCCATTCCTCCCGCAACCACAACAAAGAAGGCGAAAGCGGTATAGCGCAAACCCATGTCTGGGAATACCGAAAAAATCGATCCAATAAAGACACCTGACATAGCGGTTAATCCAACATAAATAGCATAAACCAAACGCGAAATGCGATGACCATCAATTCCCATTAAACCGGCCACCGTCTTATCCTCAGCAGCCGCCCGAATCGTGATCCCGGTTTTTGTACGATAAAGGAAAAAGGCAAAAGCCGCCGTCACTACAATTGAAAATACCGTCGCCGCCGCTCGAATGGCCGGAACGGTTATGCCAAACAGGTTAATATTCATTTCTGATAACACAGTGACTAGATTACGATTGTTAAAGCCCCATAACGTTAGGGCTGCTCCTCTTAATAACGTCGACAGACCAAACGTAAACGCTAAGGCCATCATGGCAGCGCTTCTGTGCTTAATATTAACGACTTTCTGAATGATTGGCTGAAATAGGTAACCGATCAAAGCGAAAAAAAGGGCAATAAATGGCACTAGAAGTAATGGGTCAATTTTTGTATATTGGTTAAGCCAGAAAGCGGTAAAGGCCCCCAACATAATCCATTCCCCGACCGCAAAATCTACAATGTGCATCACTCCATAGGATATGGAAAAGCCGACAGCAATCGTTATAAAAATCCCACCGATGAGAATTCCGTTGACTGTGGTTTGCATAAGTAATCCCATATGACATCTCCTCTCCAACAGTTTTTGAGAGCCCAAACCCGGTTCATCAGAGAAAACTAGGTTTCCGCCAAACCACTGCGAAGGCGGAAACCTATATTCAATATCTCTCTTAGGGTTTTGGTCAGCGAGCGTTGAAAGCTGGAACCGGATAAACAGGATCTTTTGCTTTCAGATTATCCGGTCCGACGACGAGCTGATCTCCATTAAGCATTTGGATAGTTAGAGCTTTCAACCCCACATTATCATGATACCAATTGCCTTCAGTCGCAAATTTGATGGGGCCATAGAAGGTTTGAATGTCAACTTCCTCCAGCGCTTTTACTAATTGTTCACGTTGTTGTTCAGATAGAGGCGGTTTAGCAGCGATTTTAGCTAAAGCTGCCGAAAAGGCTTCTCCAGTCGCTGAACACCCAGCTTGGGTATAATCAGGCACAACATTAAATTTCTCTTTGGACGCTTTTACATAATCTTCAACTTTACCAAATAAATCATCTTTAAGTTTTAAATCAGGTGTCCATACTGCGGCTCCATAAACATAGTCCCCGTCTTTGCCAAGATTTTTAATAAAGTCTGGGGTTGTGATACCATAATGCATCACAAAAGCCTTAGGCATAAAGCCTAACGATTTGGAGGCCTTAATCACTTGCATATGTTCGGTTTCATGTCCACCAACCGCTAGAATATCCGGGTTAAGTTGTTTGATTGCGCTAATCAATGGAGTGAAGTCCGTACCAGCTGGCACAACATCGTACTTGACAACTTTCATCCCATTTTTCTCTGCGCTAGCTTTAAATGATTCAGCAACAGCTTTAGAGAACGCATCATTAACACCGAGTATCGCAATCGTCTTGGGTGGATTTGGTAGTTTTGCTAAGGTATCTAGTGGCGAGTTGGCTGTCAAGTCAGCTGCAGGTATAGTACCAAAAGTGTATTTAAATTTTTGAGTCCAGATGGTTGGAGATTCTGCAGATCCAGTAATCATGGGAACTTTATATTTATCGAGAATTGGTGCTACCGCTTTGGTAACCCCACTTGTATAGGGTCCAAGAATAAAGTCCACTTTCTCAGAAGTGATCAATCTTTCGGCTGCGTTAGCGCCCGATGTAGGGTCACTCTGATCGTCAGCATAGATTAGCTTTACTTGATAACTTTTGTCACCGACTTTAATCCCGCCTTTTTTATTCACTGCATCGGCCCATAAATCGTAACCGTATTTGGTGACATTTCCACCATAAACTTCTGCTCCCGATAAGGATGTAATCACGCCTACTTTATAAAAGTCTCGCGCTTCTGCACTAGCACCGCTACCTGCACCTGTAGCAGCACTGCCACAACCGGCCAAAGATAACATTAAACCAGTAATCGCCAGCAACGATAAACTACGTATACTTGAAAGCCTTTTAAACATATATTTCTCCTCCTCAATAATTATTAATATCTAAGCCAGGCTAACTATCTTTTGACTTTGGCTAATTTCTACGAAGGTTACATTCTCCTTTCATAATAATTTAATATTAACGAAGGTATTTTTATCAGTGATTTTGAAAAAACACCTTAGTTTCCCAGAGAGCATAATAAAAATCAATCTATTACATATCTAACTCTTTTAATGGCACTTGAACACTTTCTTTGAAGATTCCGTACCTGTGCATTTTTCGAACGATCGTCGATTGATTAACCTCCAAAGCATCCGCCATTTTATAAGTATTTTGAAATTTGAGTAACGCCTTATTTAGCAGTTGTCGTTCTAATTCATCAGTAGCATTTTTCAAAGGACAAATGTCCAATACGAAAACTTTTGCGGAACTACCATCCGCATGTAGAATATAATCTGGTAAATGCCTAGGCAAAACTTCCAAACTATCTACAGTCACAACTACTCTCTCAACTAAGTTCTCTAATTCCCTCACGTTACCTGGCCAGTTGTAATTTATCAAGAGCTCCAATGTTTCTGGAGCCATCTTTTTGCGGATCTCGTATTTTTCTAGAAACGCTTCTAAAAAATGCTCAACCAGGACCGGAATATCCTCTTTCCTGTGACGCAAAGGTGGTACAACTAGAGGTACAACATTTAACCGATAATAGAGATCCTCTCTAAACTTTCGTTCTTTAACCAGTCGAGACATGTTACGATTTGTCGCAGCCAGAATCCGGGCATTAACCCCAATGTAATCATTTCCCCCAACTCGTCTTAACCTTCTATCTTGAATAACCTGCAATAATTTTACTTGAAGATTAAGTGGTAATTCGCTGATTTCGTCTAAGAAGATAGTTCCGTTACTGGCTATTTCGAAAAGTCCTTTTTTCCCTTCCTTTTTGGCTCCCGTAAAGGATCCCCCTTCATAACCAAACAATTCCGACTCCATTAAGTTCTCGGGGATTGCACCGCAGTTAATAGTTATAAACGGATATTCACTTCGTTTACTTAACTGGTGAATCTTTAAAGCGACCACACCTTTACCTACACCGGACTCTCCTTCGATCAGCACCGTGGAGTCTACACCTGCTACCTTGCCGGCTAGTGTTAAGATTTGCTGCATAACTGCGCTTTTGCTAATAATTTCTGAAGTACCGACCCGCTCTTTTCGGAGTTTCAAGATTTCAGTTCGATAATTATCCATTAGTTTCTCAGTATCTTCCAGACGTTGGCGTAAGTTACTCAATTCTGTGATATCTCTAGAATTCGTAACCACCCGGATAATCTTGCCTTTTTCATCAAAAACAGGATTAGCGGTTACTATAATCTTTTTTCCACTCTTAGTTGATTGTATCAAGGTAGTGCATTTTTTCGTCTTCAACACTTGCGGGGTAATGCTGGGCGAAAACAGACCTAATTCCTCCAATTTACTTACATGCTTACCAATCAATTCTTCCGATTTCATTCCGTAAAACTGTTCACCCGCTTTATTCACCCTCAGAGTGACACCTTCTCCGTCAGTAACGAAAATTTCGTCATAAGAAGAGTTGAAAATGGCTTCTAATTCCTTATTAAGTTCTTTAGTAGCTTCTAGTTCTTGGGCTACAGCATCAAGATCGGTGATGTCCTGGAAGGATGTAACGACTCCAGCTATTTTAGTTCCTTCCAAAATGGGTTTATGATTTGAAAGTATAATTCTTCCTCCAATGTCAACTTTATTATTGACAATAGGAATTCCCGTTTCCAACACCTCATACATTGCTGAATCTGGAAGCACTTCTCTGGCCATTTCTCCAACGACATTGCCTGTAACCCCTAGTAATTCCTTAGCTGCCTTGTTGCATCCTACTATGTATCCATTGGAATCTACCATCAGTACTCCATGATATATCTCCTGAAATCCAGCTTCAAACTGCACCAATCAACACCTCCGGCTCCGTTATATAACACTTGCAAATTATGTGCCAATAATAAAGATTGCCCTACTGCCAAGTTATTGTGTGTTTTATTAAGAAAATTCAGTTTTTTTTAATCCTTATAATGCATTTTTGCATTAGATTTAATGCAATTCGGAGGAACATAAGGATTTCATTTTGCAGAAATACGGGATTTTATTCTAATGCAATTTTGCATTAGAATAATGGACATACGCATTATTTGCCTTATAATTAATAGAATATTCACAGTAGTTAATATATATATCAGGGTAGTCTATATTCCAGTATATATCAATAGGAAATATTGTAGAAATATTATAAAACCCATGCAATTTTGCATACTAATTTTGGTTAAATAGTAGAGTACTCTTAAGAAATCTGTATAAACTTTATGACTGGCACGGAGTTTGCAATGTAAAACACTCATACACTGCAAATGAAAAAGAAAGAGGATGGTATGGTGACTGTTTACACTGAAGACCAAATAGTTCAGATGAAACAGGATGATATGAGATACTTTTTGCATCCGACTAGTTCTATTTCGGACATGGAGTCATGGGGTGGGCCTAAGATTATCGAAGAAGGGGATGGAATTCGAGTCAAGAGTGTCGAGGGTAAGACTTATATTGACTGTGGCGCGGGTCTGTGGTTAAACAATGTAGGTTATGGCCGGACTGAACTTGCTGAGGTTGCCAAAATTCAAATGGAAAAACTAGCTTTTTTCCAGGCCTTTAATGGCTATTCTCATCCCTCAGCCATAGAAGCGGCAAAAAAAATAGCCGGTATGATACCCATGGACAACCCTAGAATTTTTTTCACCAGTGGAGGTTCCGAATCCAATGATACTGCCTATAAATTAGCCAGGCTGTATTGGCATCTGCAAGAACAGCCGAACAAGAAGCACATTATTGCCAGAACAAAAGCTTATCACGGGGTTTCCTATGGGGCCTTAAGCGCAACTAGTTTACCTGGTTTCTGGGAAGGATTCGGTCCCTTAGTTCCTGCGTTCCACCACATTGGCCATCCTCATTGTTACTTCTGTCCCTGGGGAAAAGATCAAGGTAGATGTGATTTGGAATGTGCAGAAGCACTAAAAGAAAAAATTCTTGAACTTGGTCAGGACAATGTTGCAGCTTTTACCGCAGAACCCGTCATCGGCACTGGAGGTGGAATCGTCCCTCCAGACGGTTATTATCAAAGAATACGTGAGATTTGCGATCAATATGACGTCTTATTTATAGCGGATGAGGTCATTACCGGCTTTGGTCGAACGGGAAAAATGTTTGGTATGCAGCACTGGGGCGTTCAAGCTGATATCATGATGATGGCAAAGGGTATTACCAGCGGGTACATCCCTATGGGGGCCGTTGGAATCTCTGAAAAAATCTATGAACCAATTAAAGAGCACGGAATGTTTATGCACGGTTATACTTACAGTGGCCACCCAGTAGCTTGTGCAGTAGCTTTAAAGAATATCGAAATTATCGAACGAGAAAACCTGGTCGATAATGCCCGAGAAAAGGGTGAACTATTACGTTCCCGAATTAGAAACTTAGGGTTACCTTGTATTGGTGAAGTTAGAGGCCTAGGACTGATGAACGCCGTCCAGCTCGTTCAAAATGCTGAAAACAGAATCAAGTTTAATTCTGCCATAGGATTTGCCAAGCGTGTGTCAACTATTGCTTGGGAAAACGGATTGGCGTTACGTCCGTTAATAGATGACGGATTGCAATTGTCCCCACCGTTGATTATTACTGAAGCCGACATAATTGAACTAGTCTATAAATTAGGCAAATCCATAGAACAAGCTCATCGTGAGTTTTTAGGAAACTTACTTTAGACCCCTAACGCAGAAGAGACAAAAGGCGCCATTTGAAATGCTTGGAATAGTTCCAAGTAAACATTTGGTGCCTTTCTTCTAGCGGATGAATTATTATTCCGTATCCAGTTTAGGTTGAGGTTTCAGAATGACTCCGCAACAACTGTGTCCATCAATGATCACTTTAATGGGTTCTTTAAAACGAACCAGCTTGACGTGTTCGGTTTGCTTTAATACCGGTACCTTTTGGAGCCATGCCCAATCTACAAATTCGGAATCACTCTCTTCTTTTTCAATATGAAAGTACCCCATTCTTAGCGATACCAAATTGTGATGAAAATGACTACCCAATGAAGGTTCTACCTGGAGGTGATCCCGGTCAGCTTCAATAACCACTTTGGCCTGGGACATTTGTGACCATGTCAGAGGGATTCCAAGCCATGGATCAGAGGAACCAAGCCGACCAAAGCCAAAGAGCATATAGTTGCGTTCTTCATTAAGCATCAATTGATTTAATTGACCTATTTCTTGAGCAATTCTCCCAGTCTTAGTCAGGTCAAAAAGATCAGGATCAACATAAATAATATCGTAAATATCTTGAAATGTTCCATTTCCGATGGTGTGCCGACTTTTGCACATAGACTCATGATTTGAATAATCATTTACCTTGACTTCCTGTAATTCTCTGCCTGAAACTAAAGGACGAACCTGTAGGAAATAAAATTCGCTCTCTTTTTTCCTGTCGACAGGAATGTTTATTGCAAATTCAATTTCTATTTCCGAACTGAACGCATTTTTCCCGAGATCGAAAAGGTCCTTGATAATATTGGCAAGCGGGAAAAGGCCATATTTCAAAACTGGTGCAAAAGACACAATCCTCGGTCCTAGTATTGAAAGGGTATCGCTAATTGTGTCATTATCCTTTGAATACGTGCTGCCCACAAAGCTCAATGTGCCGTCCTTTTCAGCGCGTTCCAGTGCATATTTCCCATAAGTACACCCCGGACCAGAAGAAATGTCGATTGATTGGTTAGCCATATTCAGAACGTAAAACTGATTTTGAGACTTTCTTAAGAAATCGCCCGGGGACGCAAAATTAGTATTCATCTTCGGATAAGCAGGGGAAAACCTGTAAACTTGTTCTCCGTCGACGACAGCCCTTCCAAAGCCTAAAGCAAGACTACCAATCCCCTGTTCAGGTTTCATATAGGAAATTGGGTAAAAATTATAGGACTGCGCAGCCCCTGAAATTACAGGATAAAAAATGTCCCCATGCAATTCTCCTACAAGTTGCTGGATCAATACCGCCATTTTTTCCTCTTCAATTCTCAACTCCGAATTTTTGACGTAACTCTTAGGTGACTGATAAAAAACAGAGGCGTATACGAGTTTTATCGCATCTAGAAGTTGCTTCAAACGGATTTCAGGGTCTTTGTGATTGTTTGGCAATATGAAGGTGCTATATATTCCTGCAAACGGCAGCATTTGAGAATCTTCTAGAATACTTGATGAACGGACGGCTAAAGGATAGGTTATTTTCGTAATTAATATGTGCAGTTCATCGGTTATCTTTTTCGGGAGTTCAGAGGACAGGAACTGTTGAGCGACAGTTTCTTCATTTTCCGTATTGACTGCCATTTCTTGCAAAGCGTTCATTTCGAGAAATTCTTCAAATACGTCACTACAAATTACAAAAGATTGTGGAGTTTTTATCTTGATATGCTCATATTTCTTGAGTAGATTCGTTTGGGAAAGCATGAAGTTAAAGAAGGCTATTCCCCTGCCCTTACCACCAAGGGATCCGCTCCCTAGTTTGAGTAAGGAATGCTCCATGTCCACTTTCGATTGCCCAAAATCAGTGATGACCCCTTCCTGTATACGTTTGAAATACATCCGAATAATATCGAGGATATATTCCCTAAGTTCTTGAGAACTTTGAAAGTCAGCGACATCCATTTGGCGTATTTGTTCCGCACACTCGAACTCTGTTCTAGCCTTAAACCATCTCGAAAAATCATAGCGGTTTGCGTGGTAGATCAGGCTTTCTTCCGGCAGAACGCGTATAATTTCTTCAAATTCATCGATAATAGAAGCCCGTGCTACAATGCTCCCATCTGGGTTTCTGAAGATGAAATCACCAAAACCATAGTTTACTTTAATATATGTACTCAATTCCAGATGCATATTGGGGGAGTTCTTGTTGAGAAAACTGATCCCACTCTCATGTACACTGCCCTCATTATTGCGTTCACTAGATTGGATCAAGAACGGCAGGTAAGGAATCTCCTCCCTGATCTTATTTGCAAGGTACAGACCTGCCTTTGAATTCAGCTCCCCGTCTTTCTGGTAACCCATATCTGAAATCACGCCCAGCAAGTTGTTTTGATAACGGTTAAATATAGCCACAGCCTCTTCATATGTCTCTGCCAGAAGAATTTTGGGTCTGGCCCTCATCCTTAACAGACGGTGGAGATTGTTTATCCCCTTGGATATAAGGTAACTGGTCTGTTTCATAATTTCGGTATAGATAATGGGAAGGAACTGAGAATACGCCCAGGTCGAGTCTTCGACTACAAGAATGACCTGAACCCCTTCCTTACTATCAGACTCTAGATTTCCGAGGTCCTCTACATACTTGATGATTGCCAGTAGTATTTTATCGTTACCGGACCAATAGAATATCTTATCAATCGTTTTTGACTGTCTAATTTGCTTTATTAAATCGCTATTCAGGGTATCGTATGTGAGCAGGACTACCGGTTTTCCTGGGTATGTTTCCTTGATCCGCCTTCCGAATTCTTGGGGGTTCATATCACTAATTCTAGCCATCGTAATAACTAGGTCATAAGTTCTTTCTTTCATCGCTGAAAACGCTTCCACTGCCGAAGAAACCCTCCTGATGCGTGGAACGAATTGAAGATTCATATCTAAATATTCATTAAAGATTTTCTCTGATAAACGGCCATCTTCCTCAAGCACAAATGCATCGTACGAACTGGACACTAGCAGTATCTCCCGGACGCGAAATTTCATCAGGTCATGAAATCCAGAAAACTGAGTTTTATAGAAATTTGGATTGTCCATAAAATTCCTCCCTGATCTTAGTAGCACTAGCACTTTGTAATCACAGTTTTTGGATAAAAAACGGGGCTATCAAGCAGCCCCGTTTTTAATAGTTAATACTCTGGATATCTCAATAGGCAATTCCCTGGGCATACATAGCAGTAGCAACCTTAATGAATCCCGCGATATTGGCACCCACTACAAGATTATCTTCGTCTCCGTATTCCTTGGCAGCTTCACTTACATTTTTATATATGGTAACCATTATGTCTTTAAGTTTTGCATCAACCTCTTCAAAGGACCAGGAATATCTCATGCTGTTCTGGCTCATCTCAAGAGCTGAAGTTGCAACACCACCCGCGTTTGCTGCCTTAGCTGGACCAAATAACACTTTATTTTTAATGAAAAGCTCAACAGCTTCCGGGGTAGTGGGCATATTCGCTCCCTCACCGACTGCGTAGCAACCATTCGCAATTAACGTCTTGGCTGCTTGTTCATCTAATTCATTCTGGGTAGCACATGGCAAAGCAATATCACACTCCACATCCCAGATGCTAGCACATCCTTCTTTATAAATCGAACCTGGATGATACTGAACATATTTGCTAATTCTTTCTCTTTCAACTTCTTTTATTCTCTGAATGGTTTCTAGCCATATTCCTTTGGGGTCATATATATAACCATTTGAGTCACTCATAGCAACTACTTTTCCGCCCATTTCGTGAATCTTTTGAGTTGCATAAATCGCCACATTTCCCGATCCAGAAACCGTAACTGTTGCACCCTTAAAGGACTTACCCTTAGCATTTAGCGCTTCTTCCATAAAGTAGCAAAGACCATACCCTGTTGCTTCTGTTCTGGCTAAGCTTCCACCGTAGGATAATCCTTTACCTGTAAGAACTCCGGTAAAGTCGTTGCGGAGCCGTTTATACATTCCATAAAGGAAGCCGATTTCGCGACCACCTACCCCAATATCCCCGGCAGGTACATCTGTGTTTTCCCCAATATGTTTAGACAACTCGAGCATGAAGCTCTGGCAGAATCTCATTATTTCTCCGTCTGATTTACCTTTAGGGTCGAAATCACTTCCACCCTTACCGCCTCCAATCGGAAGACCTGTCAGCGAATTTTTTAGAATTTGTTCAAATCCAAGAAACTTTATGATCCCTGCATTTACGGACGGATGAAATCTCAAGCCGCCTTTGTATGGCCCAATAGCACTATTAAACTGTACTCTGAAACCACGATTCACTTGAACATCCCCATTGTCATTAACCCATGATATTCTAAAGATAATTAGTCTTTCTGGTTCTACAAATCTGCTGAATATTCCCGCCTGAATCCACTCAGGATGTTTCGCCGCCACAGGCTCGATTGATTCCAAGACTTCTTTAACTGCCTGATGAAATTCAGTTTCATTTGGATTTCTCTTTAACACTTGTCCCATGACATCTGCCAATTGCTCCATCTTAACTCCTCCTTAAAATAGTAACTGTTAAATACATTACACGCAAGATACATGCCAATTTCCTAATTGACTAAATAATAACAAAAATTAAAGTTTTATGCTACCATGGCGACCAGCGCCTATTCACCAGTGCATAATCTAGTTATTTCTCTTATGTTGATACCTAAATCGCGACACTACCAAGTCCTATTTCGATCTAATCCATACATTTCAATATAAACCCTGTTATCGCAACTTATCCACACCCTGCAAATACGCATTTCTTAATGCAAGAGTGAATTCTCTCGCTGGTTATAAAGAAAACTTGGCTAGCGCCGAGCCTTCAGGCGTGGGCGGTCGCCTTAGTTGCACTGATGCTTCCAGAAAGTATATAACCGAAAGTGCCGGGTAGAAGTGGGCGATTACTCCCCCACGACCCCCACAGACCCGGACGTGCGGATTTCCCGCATCCGGTTCCT
>MCHG01000073.1_pt1 | contig 74882 bp, 69 predicted proteins | sample 787351 | NCBI WGS metagenome assembly MCHG01 (sample SAMN05430296, study PRJNA330682) | permafrost metagenome | biome: Cold desert; feature: permafrost; material: soil; isolation source: enrichment culture inoculated with soil incubated with H2/CO2 at 20 degrees... ... | reverse complement strand
ACCTTCTTCAGATATATTGCCAAGAGAGGCTGGATTACCTTCAAAGAAGCTAACCAGGAACCCGATGAGACCTCAGCCGGGTAAACCTTCCTCCCCATTCTTCCCGTGGATCCCATCATTGTATTGCCGCAAGATGGCATCCCAAACCCAAGCGGCCAAGTAGGCCTAACAAAGGTCCTGCCAACATATAGCTATTTCCGCACAGGAGTAAAATTATTTAAGAGAGCAGTTGCTATGGGAGCAACTGCTCTCTTTTGCTATTCTCGTGACGGTGTGAATTCTCATGAATAAATACAGCCTAAATCAGAATAAAACTATTTAACAATCATGACCGGACATTCTGCTTTGCTTAAAACATGTTGACTAACGCTGCCCAGTAGAGATCCAGTAATTGCTCCGTACCCACGGCTTCCCATAACGACAAGGTCAATATGCCCACTCTCAATCTCTTCCAGAATAGCGGCCGCCGGATGCCCTGGATTTTGTTTCTTCTCAATGGATACACTCCCTGTGTCAATCCCGTCCAGAGCTGCTCTCAAAGCCTCTTTCCCATATATACTGATTTCTTCCTGCGGTACGCTAATCCCTCTGGAAAGAGTATAGCCCATAGCTTCTGGTGTGTAAACCACGTGCAGAAGAACGATTCGGGAACCAAACTCCTTCGCTATGTCTATTGCTACCTTCAAAGCACGTTGTGCTGATTCGGAAGCGTCAGTAGGGACCAAAATAGTCTTAAACATTCATTCTCACTCCTTAATTGAATACCAACTTTGAATTGCTTAGTACCAGTACCTTGGGTATTGTCTATCGGGAGACAGGTTATTGACAAGAAGCCCAATTATGACTAAGATTACCGCCCCTACCGCAATCGGTGTCAAAATATAACTTGGATGGGCTTCACTCAAAACGGCAAATAGAGCGGTTGCTCCCCCTGGTGGATGTGTCGTTTTAGTAAGAAGCATAACGACCAAAGCCAACGCTGTGCCCAAGCCAGGGGACCACCAAGTTAGCCCAAACATCATAACAATTGCAACGCCCACCGCAGCCGATAGAGTATGACCCAAAATAACATTACGGGGTTGGGAAAGAGGAGCATCAGGAACGCCATAAATTAGCACCGCAGATGCGCCAAAGGATGCCACTACAGGAAGGGTAAACTGATGAGCAAATAAAGTTATAGCGGTTATCCCGAAAAAAGCGCCCAACCAAGTGAGGATGACGTCTAAAGGTGGCGGGGACACAAGGGGAGTTGTCCTTTTGTAACCTTTCATTTTGGATATGTACCTAATCAGCAACGACGGCACTGTCCGTATCAACGTCTTCCCACTTTCCTGATCAGGCGGATCGACGATTTCTCCCGATTTTTTCACTTCCTGCATTTAGATTCACTCCCAGCTCAATTTCCATAACCAGATTATAACTCCATATTGGCTGGAAAGCCGTGAACTGTGTCACACATTTATTTAATCTTAAAATTTAAACACCTTGGACAACTGGCCACCTACAGACAATTTTGTACAGCGACATGTTACTGACCCCAGTCTTTTTCGTTCTAAAAATCATTAGTATAATATCTCACAACTCCCAACCATCTCTATTAAGGTATCATTGATCTTAGATACCTTATCCTCATTTGTCAGCACGATTAAATAATCACCAGGATAGATAATCGTGTCTCCTCTTGGTAGTATTTCTTGTTCTCCACGCTTCACTGCCACTAACAAGCAATGTGACGGCCATTGGATTTCTTTAATTTGTTTACCATCCAACTTGGATCCCATACAAACAGCAAATTCTAAGATCGATTTATGTCTTTCATTTCCCGACGCGACACCGTCACCTTGTTGGTGTAAAAACCTTTCTAGTAAGGATTCATAGATAGGTTTCGAGCGTAAAATATCAGCAACGAGATAGGCTGCTATTGATACAATGGCTAAGGAAAGCAAATAACTAAAGGAGCCTGTCATTTCTGTAATAAGAATAGTTCCTGTGATTGGAGCTCTTACTACTGCGGTGAAATAACCTGCCATCGCTAAAATGATGAAATTATTAATATACATACTATCAAAGTGGAAAAAATGCACCAGAACAACTCCGTACACATTTCCGATTAAGGCACCAATGGCAAGGAGTGGCAGGAAAATCCCGCCTGGTGCCCCAGATCCATAACATACCATCGTAAATAGGAACTTCACGACCACTAGAACCACAAGGAATGTTATCGGAAAATTTCTCGTTGTTACAAGCGAAGTGATAAGTCCATGCCCACCACCTAAAACCTGTGGCAAATAAAGTCCCATAATGACCGAAAGCAATAAAGGAATGATTACCCAAAATTCTTTGGGGAGCCATTTTAGGCTGGCATATAAGTCCTGTGTCTTTAAAATCGTTTTATTAAAAGCCACGCCTAATATGCCTAATATAATGCCTAATAAAATAATATAGAAATAATACTTGAGAGGCAAAGCGGTTAAACTCTTAAAATCCAAAACCGGTTTTAAACCGAAAAATTTGCTCGCCACAATGTCTGCGGATAAAGCTGCGGATAAAGCAGAAAGCAAAACCAAGGGGGAAAAGTTTTTATGGACCTCCTCCAAGGCAAACATTACCCCTGCCAAGGGAGCATTAAAGGCTGCCGCAAGTCCCGCACTAGCTCCACTAGTGATGAGATACTTTTCTTCTATCTTTATTCTTTTGAATACTTTACTGAAGCCCTGCCCGACAGCTGCACCTAATTGAACTGATGGACCTTCGCGTCCCAGAGAAAGTCCTGACCCTATGGCTAAGACACCACCTATGAATTTCCCCATAATAACCCTCCACCAGGTCATATCTAGTTTTCTTAATAGGACTCCTTCAACCTGAGGAATACCACTGCCACTGATCATGGGCTCATGTTTGACTAATAGACCGACTATATACCCTATAAACATCAACGCCACGATCCATACAGGAATAAGCAAAGGTCTGGTCATCAAAGCATTATATACTTCACTTATCATCACACCTGCCTTTTCAAGTGCATAACGATACAACACTACTAAAAAACCAGTAATAATGCCCACACCAATTCCTTCAAATACTAATTTCATTCTAAAACTATGCCAATGAAATAGGGTGTTATAGGTGTTATGTTTGTTTTTCACTTTCATTTTGACTCCTCCATAGCACCAAGGAAAATCATTTAGATAGATTTCTCCGAGTGAATTCACATTATTTATAGTACCACAATTCTTGTACGCATATCAAAAATGATTACTCTTTGGGGCTAAAGCCACTGAAGGGATGGATCTTCTGAAGGCGATAGAGGAAGGGCTTGGGATATACTATGCGATTTTTTTAAAGCCTCTCGAAAGTAGGGTTTAGAGAATTAATCAGAAATATAAAAAAGAGGAGTTCTGCAAAGTCAATTTGCAAAACTCCAAAGTTATTTCTTATGAACGATAAGTTCGTTTTGTTTACCATTATACGATTCCTCACTTCTAACTTTCCGAATATGTTCCTAACGTGCCACTTCACAGTTCCCTGCGAACCTTGTTTTAAGGCCGTCCTTCAAGCCGTTTATCTTATCAAGTTCCAACCTTTTTCTTTCAGTTTATCAGATATGTTCTTGTCTAGAAAATTAACAAGGAGATTAATGCTCCAGCGATTATGATCCATAGGGTATCAATTTTAGTAAACCGTTGTACTCCAAAAGCGGCTATTGCAAGTCCGCAAGTGGGCAAATCGACTAATGAGCTACCCGTTAATTTGAAAATAACTGCCCAGAGTGTCCCGAAAAATGCGGCTACAATTCCGCTGATCACCATTTTAACTTCATCCACCTTGCCTGCTCGATTATAGAGGTCCGAAATAATGTTTACAACGGCAAAAGAAGGTAAGTACATATTCGCCATAGCCAGTGCCGCCCCGAATATACCTGCCACTTTATAGCCAACAAAGGCGGAAATAACAGTGACAGGACCAGGTGTGAGCAGGCTCAAGGCTAAAGCTATTCCGAATTCCTTGTCGGTGACAAAGTGATATTGATTAACCATGGCATCCTGAATGAACGGCAGCATCGCGTAGCCACTCCCAAAGGTTAACCCGCCGATCCCAAATAATGAGTTTCCTAGATTTCGAAAGGTGGGATTGCTAAAGTTAATCGCAAAATTGATGACCATGAGCACCGCTAGCATAATTAACATACCAACGTATTTTTTCTTACTGAACTCAAATTTAATCGCCGAAACGGCTCTTTGAGACGATTTTTTGGCAACCCAAAATTTTTTATCCATCACCTTTTTCCAACCGGCGAACTTAAACGTCAGGAAAGCAAATACAAGGCTTACTGCTCCGGCAGCTAAAAGAAGAGCGTAAATATTTACTTTTAAAAAATATACCATGACAAATCCGCCAGCCGCCAAGAGTGTCAGCTGGGGAGTATTTACCCCTTTTTTCCATAAATCGATAATGGTATTTAATACAAGACCTACAACTAAAGCACTTACTCCTTTAAATAACGAGGATACTAAGGGAACATCATTATAGTTTAGATAGAGGTGGGCAAGAACGACCATAGCCACAAAACAAGGAATCACAAAAAATATACTTGCCACCACGGCACCTGGAAAACCCCTTAGGAAATATCCGATGTAGGTGTTTAGATTGACGGTAGGTGCCCCAGGTAAGAGTTGGGATAGTGCTAACCCGTTCAGATATTCCTCATCGGTCAGCCAGTTTTTCTTATCTACCAACGATTTCTTAGCTTCCCCTAGAGCGGCTAAACTATAAGATACAAGCCCTATGTGAAGAAAGGTCTTAGCAATTTCAATGAGGCTTACCTGCCTGGGTTGTTCCACCGGCAAGTTAATCTTGCTATCTGTTTTCATTTCCATGATTAAACCTCCTAATACACAAACTGTTTTAAGCAATGATTAGCAGGGGATCAGACCACATTCCTCCAGAATTGAAGAACCCTCCGGTCCAGTAAGATAATCAGCAAATGATTGAGCTAGTTCAGGATGTTGGCTATCCTTAGATAAACCAATAGCAAATTCAATAGGGTTACCGTGAATGATTACATTTTTCCCTGGAATCTTACTTTCAACGGTTACAGAGGCCTGGTCATAAAAATTGGCATAAGCAGGGTTAGAAAGGTTAATCTTCGAAGGTAGGACTAAATATGGAAGCCCTAATTGTTTTGCCTCTGAGGAATAAAGAAAAGCATAATCAACCTTCCCCTTAAATAAGGCACTAGATAAATCTAATGATTTAGGGTAAGTAGAGTAAGGCATACAGGCGGCTTCCATAGTTGAGTAGAGACCTGGTCTGTCATAAAATATTTCCGCCAATTGCCAAACCATCAGTGTTCTATAGCCACGGGGAACAAGATGATGGTCAGAGCGTGCAAAACTAACCTGCGGCTTTAGTAATGTATCAACCCAATTTTCTTGAGTGATCTCCTTACTTCCCTTAGAAAAGTGATTATAAGCAATAACTAGTTGATCAGAAGCAAAAACAAAGTAGTTTTCTACCAGACCAGGTACCAACAACTCCGCAAACAGTGCTTGGTCAGCTAGAGCAATGATGTCGTATTTTTCTCCGGCTAATAACCGTTTGGCACCTTCCCTTGAACCAACCCCGTTAATCTCGAATTTTAGACCTGAGTTTTGTAGGGAAAAGTGTTCCAAACATTTTTCCACAACTTGCTGTAAGGCAGCGGCATAGATTATTCTGAGAGTCTTTTGAGAACTAATCATTTTAAGTTCACCCCATCTTCCCTCTCGGGCAAAGATTCTTCAAACTGGAGATAAGCTTGTAAGAAATTCTCTAACTTTGCTTTTTGTTGAGCAATGTAGTTTGTCCATACCTTTAAAGCCGCTTCTCCTTGGGGTGTTAATTTGTAAAGTCGCCTACCTGGGCCCGACTCCCCTACTTCCCAATGGGATCTAATTAACCCTTCCTTATCCATACGCCTTAGATTTCGATAAACGGTCGCTGCATCTGCTTCTCCGCTCTTAAAATCAGCTTCATTTAGGCGTTGGATTAATTCATAACCGTGAGAAGGCCTTTGTCCTAACAGGAGAAGTAATTCGGCTTGAATTGATCGTTCAATGGGAATAGTTGATTCAGATTCACTAACATTCTCTACACTCATATGTGCTCACCTCAATTACTGTCACTGTGCATATAGTCTCAATGCATATGTATTCTATATCTTTTTATAATATCCTTCTTTAGCAACAAAAAAACTCATATAGACCTCAGAATCAATGATATTCACTTCAATATTCGCAGTCATCGTCTTGGGTGAGTCCCACCCAGTCCCGATTGTGAATTTGATTATTCATCGATATGTTATTGACAATTATCGCAAACCTTAGCCATGGAAAAGGGCTACCTCTTCATAGAAATCATATCTATAAGAGGCAGCCCTTTTTACTTACCAACTACACGATTAGGAGCAGGTGTGTGAAGAACGGAAGAATCTTGAAGTTGGTTATTGTTCCTTAGTGCAAAAAGAACTGTCTTTCTCATGATTCTCTCATTAATAGAAGAAGGGTTGAGAAGTTTCATTCTCTCTATATGGCGGTGAGCTGATTTTGGGATCGGCCTAAATAATTCCAGTATCAACCCTGTAACCATTTTAAGAGGATTTCCCTTGGTGAGTTTCTTCAACGCCTTCAGGGATCCACCCAGAGCAACATCATCAGCAGTAAAATCGGTACCAAAGGGGAATTGTTGAAAAACACCATGTTCCTGATAGGGTTTAAGTAGGGCAGCAATCTTTTGGGGTGTATTATTTCTGTATTCTTCTGGAATTTGATAATCCAGAGGAATTTTCCCCGCTTTTTTTGCTTGATCAAGAAGCTGATTCTGAAATTTGGAATCAGCAATATTGATAATCTGGGCGATTACCTCTTTTTCAGGTAGGCTACGAACGTCCGCAATCCCGTACTCAGTAACAATGATGTCCCTCAGATGTTTAGGTACTGAGCAATGACCGTAACTGAAGACGATGTTCGACTTAAGACTTTTACCGGAACCTTTCGTGCTTTTGATCATCATAATAGCTCTTGCATCTGGTAGGGCATGGGCCATGGCGACAAAGTTATACTGTCCACCAATACCACTGACAACTCTGCCATCCTCGAGCTGATCTGAGGCGATTGCTCCAAGAACATTTGCCACCATGCCGGTATTCACAAATCGGGCATCTTTCCTTTGCAGGGCCCTTAGTTCCTCCCCGCCGTAAAGCTGGTTAACCTTTTCTACACCGGACATGCCGAACAGTTGTCTCTCTTCTTCGCTCATGTCATTAAGAGCTTGATAGAAGACCTTTGGGCCAACAAAGAAGGCGCCAAGGTTAACTTGACCCTTGAGCAAATCTTTCCCAAGCAGAGTTTTTAGCTCAATGCAGTTTAATTCATCATTCATATCCGTACTATACTTAGTTTCTCCATCTATGATGGAACCAGACTGATAGGTAAGACCCTGTTTAAGGATTCCGAATTCAGTCAGAAACGTGAAGTCTTCTTCATTCAGGTTAGAATGCACCGCTTTCATTTCAATCAGTCTCTCGATAATGTCTGAAGGGATGTTGTCTGGGTCGAGTAGCCCTTCATTGATAAGCTTCATAAGGGGAACGCTTTCAAAGACTTTTCTTTTTATTATCTTGCTTTTATACATCTGCATAAAGGCATCAACAAACATCTCTGAGGCACCATAGAGACCCTTTTTGAAAACCCCCGTATCGCCCCACTCACTGATTAGTTTTTCGTAGCGTTTCAGAATACCGGCCTTCTCGAGGATCTCCTTGTATAACTGATTATCTTCATTACGCATGATAAGTCCTGATACAATTGCATCGCCAAGGGCGCCAATCCCTACCTGTATAGTGCCACCATCTTTAATCAAAGGGCTGACATTGATACCAATCATATGATCGGATAGGGCAACAGAGTCTTTTGGAGGACAGAAAAGTTCATAGTCGTAAAGTGGTCCCTGGAGAATAATGTCATAGGTGTCCGGTTCAACAAGGGCATCTCCGTACATAAAGGGCATATTCTTATTCGCTTCCGCAATTATTGCTACCTTTTTCCCTTTGAACCGTTCTTCTTTAAGTGCTTGTACACCCGAAATACAGACATCCGTGTTGCACCCCATAGAATACATTGTTTTGCCGTTGATTTCTTTGGATCCCACGAGTTGGGCAAAGACGTTAGCTCCTAAGGCCAAACAATCGCGAGTTGCATGAGTGTAGTTTGTGGCCAAATGATTCTGCTGGGCTTCAGGACTATTAAGGTATCCGCCAGCTTTACCGAAAAATTCTAAGACTTCAACATTTTTAGCAAGTTTACCCGCCCGAAAATCGAGCATAAAGTCAAATTCTAGAACACCTGCAAAAACTCTGTCCGAAAGGGGTTTAAGATACCGCTTTTCTAGTTCAGTGTTACCTCTCGGTTTCTCAAGAACCAGCCCAGTAATCATTTTAAGCTTGATTTCAGGATCCTCTTTGGCCCGCCTGTAAAGTTCATTGCAAAAGATAATTGGTTTTCCCATGGCAAGGGTAATAGCAATAGTAATTTCCTTTCCAACATGATTGATAACATCATCAACGCATTTTTTTACGTCGTCAGAGACGAATCCCAGCTTTCCGTTCATAATAGTCGCCTGCCATTTCATAAAATATTTAGTATGATTAGGTCCAGGAACTTGGGAGATAAGAGGTACCAGTAATTAACGAGATTCACTAAATGAATAACCATTCATTTAGTGAATCTTATCATATTTTCTGACAAAATATAATATAAAAAAACCTAATAAACTAATGAATTTGGAAAGGTGGATTATTGTCCCTGGAACTCAATTAATAAGTTATTGACATAAATGTATTATTTATATAATATTGCATTATATTGTAGTCGGCCAGCCGGCTTAATAGTCGCTCTATTCTCGTTACATTCCCGTGGTAGTCAGATATTAGAAAAGAGGGGGTATTGTCATGTCCTTTTTGCTAAATCCTAAAAAGTACACTCTTTGGCCTGAGGATGCAAAAACTCGAGAAGTAATGACTAAGACCATTGAATTTTTCGAAGAAAAAGGGTTGGCCCGACTGCGGGATGAAGATTACCAGGGTTTGTTCTATGAAGATTTTTTGCAGTTTTGGAAGAAAAACGAGATTCTTGCTACTCTACTAACTCCGGCAGGCTATGGGGATGAAGACGCCAGATTTGATTTATCACGGGTTTGTGAGTACAATGAAATACTGGGTTTCTACTCCACAGCTTATCAATATGGCTATCAGGTATCCATCTTGGGGGTGGGTCCCCTGTGGATGGGTGACAATGAGGAGATTAAGCATAGGACCGGGGCTTTGCTGAAAGAAGGGGAAGTGTTTGCTTTCGGCCTTTCGGAACGCACCCATGGCGCAGATATCTATTCCAATGAAATGAAGCTTACCCCCTTGGAGGAAGGTTCCTGGAGGGCAGATGGCAATAAGTATTACATCGGCAATGCGAATAAAGCTGCCATCGTTTCTACCATGGGCCGTTATGCTGATACCGGCGATTTTGTATTTTTCGCGGTTAACAGCCAGCACCATAATTATGTACTGTCTAAGCAGATTAAAACTAATGGGGGTCACCAGGCCTTCGTAGGGGAATATGACCTCATTGAATATCCCATAACCAAGGCTGATATTCTTTCCAGCGGCACACTGGCCTGGGATACCTGCCTGTCCACCATTAACATTGGTAAGTTCCAACTGGGCTTTTCCTCCATTGGCTGTTCCACCCACGCCTTCTATGAAGCCTTGAACCATGCGCATAACCGTATGCTTTACGGTATGAAAGTGACCGACTTCCCCCACATTAAAAAGGCATTTATTGATGCCTACGCGCGCTTGGTAGGAGCAAAGCTATACGCTCTGCGCAGTCTAGATTATTTCCGTTCCTCTTCGGCAGAGGACCGGCGTTATCTTCTCTTTAACCCAATTCAGAAATATAAGGTGACTTCCCAGGGTGAAAAGGTAATTGCCTTGCTTCAGAATGTCATCGCCGCCAAATCCTTCGAGCAGGATACCTTCTTCGCTTCAGCTCTTACAGAAATAGGCATGTTGCCCCGACTGGAGGGCACAACCCATGTGAATTTGGCCCAGATCATTAAATTTATACCTGCCTATTTGTTCAAGAATACGGAATACCCAGAAGTACCAAGGAGGGACGATGCTGGGGATGATACCTATTTGTTTAAGCAAACGGCCGGCAAACTTACCACGGTTACCTTCCCTGACTATAGCCTGGCTTATGAGGGTTTTGACCTGCCCAACATCAGTGTTTTCCGGGGAAAGATAGAGTCCTTCCGCCAATTCTTAATGAAAGCTAGCCCGGATGAAAAACAGTCCAAGAATATTGACTACATGTTAAATATCGGTGAAATGTTTACCCTGATAGTTTATGCTCAACTTATTTTGGAGAACCTACAGCATCATCCTATGCCTGATGAACTCGTGGATAGAATATTTAGTTATTTGGTTCGGGACTTTTCAGAATTTGCCTTGTCCCAGATCTCTAATTTCGAACTTACCCCGGAACAGGAAAATTACTTTACTTTGATGATGAAAAAGCCGGTACTAAATAATGACAATGATAAGATACTTTGGCAGAGCAACATCCTCCCATTAGTGAGCGCTTATATTGCTGAATAGTGATGGAAACTAGCACTTTAAGAAAACTCTCCGATGGACTGGTGACTTTGCACGTCTAGAAAACCAAGGGGTTGTTGCCAGTGAGTCATACTAGTAACTTAGATGTTAAGACAAAGATTATTGAGGCCGCCAGGACTATAATAGCCCAACTGGGAGTTAACAACACAAGCTTACAGGCAATTGCCGATGAGGCTGGCATCAGTAAAGGATCTTTGTACTATCATTTTAAGACTAAAAATTCTATTCTCTACAGCATAGTAGAGGCTGACTTTAGTGCTCCTAAGAGCATCGTTCAGCGTATTCACAAGGGGGAGCTAAGCCCACAACAGGCGCAGGAAAAGATAATCATTGCAATGAAGGATAGGCTTAAAAGAGAAGAGGACAATAAACTGCACCTGTACCTATCCCAAGAAGCCATGCTGGATAACCAGGAACTAAAGATAGCCTACCAAGAAAAATATAAAGACTGGCTGACCGATATTGCTGAGGGTTTTAGCTTTGCTTTTGGCTTGCCCCAAGAGTCCGACGTGAAAATACTGGCTTATTTATTTATTTGCTTAATGGACGGCTGGTGTATGCAAGACTTAATGCAAACCAATACCATAAGCAAAGAAGAAGTTACTGCGGCGCTGGAAAAACTCATTAGGGGAAACTCCCCCCTGTTCTCTTTTCATAATTGACAAAGCCCTCCCACAGTAGATCATTTTTCTACCACGGGAGGGCTTTCGTTTAAGAATCCCCAAATTCAGCTGTTGCTGTGAAAAGTGATAATCAATTGTTCTCCCTAATTTTATTTAATTTAAACAGTGGTAAAGATAAGGCCATTATAGTGTGTGTGATGATTGCAAGTGGAAAGGTGTAAATTGTTTTCCATTTCTTACTTTCCCACATGCCTATAATACCTTGAATATATTGAGCAATTGTTGTACCTGTACCAAACATAAGTATGTAACCAGTTTTCCAAGTCAGATTTTTTCCATATGGAAAAAAATACGCGAATAAATTGGCAGTTGGAATCCAGCAAATACAGGTTAGAATAGGTATCCCTTTTAATGATATGTCTCCAGGGTATTTCCATAGTTTAAGGATCTTAACTGTAAACCAGTTTAAAACAATCCCTTGGACAAAGCCTAAATAAAACCCGAAGGGGGCGATTTTTGGTCCTTTTTTGGGGGGAATTATTATGAACATCAATATATACAAGACAATACCAAATATAACCCGATTTTTAGTCTGTTTATTCATAAATCCTCCTTTATTTATGGTTATTTAATTACTATATTTTTAGCTAAGTTAACTAATTCTATACTGGTGAGTTTAAATATACATTCTGCCTGATGAAAATTTCTATTGCGTCTAATCCCATTGTTGCATTACTTTTTAAAAGCTGTGGGTCCAGGTGTTGCGCTGCCCATGCTCAGGTTTTAACTCATCTTTTAAAATCTGCTCAATCTTTTGCGCTAAAGTCATACCTAATACCTCCCTAAAATTTAACATCCATTCCGCTTACAATGACTTACATATTTTATAAAATTGAAGATCCATAAAACCGAACTTACTCCAGCAACCTTCAATACGTCTAGGGCATCCTGCAAAGCACTTATATTCTTGTCTTTAAAATCTCCAAGCGGCCGGGTTATCACGATGACTTTCACCTTATTTTCTAAAGCAACCTTCAGGTGTTGCATCATTTGTAGAGTACAAAGCACGCTAAATTTATTTTTCAAAATCTCGGTATTCGGGTAAAGGTATGGATGCCCTATATTTTTACATTCACTGCTACTCTTTGCTTCCTAAATAGAACAATACCCCTATTACAATAACCATTAGGTCAATGTATTTCATTATAAACAAAGTAACAGAACCAAGACTTAGGATGGAAATATAACCAAATATATTTAAAATAAATAGGAGATAAATACTCATCAAGGCCATGCTTGTAATGAGAAAAGTAATTCTCAGTCTTTTTTTGCATATGAAAATCCCCTTTGGCCTCATTAGGTGATTTAAGGCGGTAAGAGTAAGGACTGTTCCAAAAAACATAGCGATAGGATAACTAAGAACTTGGGATATTAACATCGGGAAGCCATTAAACGCTCTAACAAATTCGAGCTTATTTATTTTTACGTAGGTGGAATAACTTATGGCTAACACGAACATTAATCCTTGTATCCCAATCAAGGTCATTTGCTTTCTTGTGTTGTTGAGGTTTATGTTTTCTCTTATTTCTTCGGACGTGCCTATTTCAGATATTAACTGTTTTTCCACTTCATTAGCCTCTATCTTTTGGTCTAGCAGTTCTTGATAGCGGTCTTCCATATTAAACAGTATTTCTGTTTTCAACTTCCTTGCGCGTTCACTGTTGGGTAACTCTCGAAACATCTCGTCAACATATTTCTTTACATTTTGCATCACCTACACCTCTTTCATAAAATTGCTGAGAATTATAACGGTTTCTTTCCACTCACTGCATTTATTCAAAAAGTAGGTCTTGCCAGAAGGTGTTATTTTATAATACGTGCGTCTTTTACCAAACGTTTCTATGCCGAAATAGCTCTCAATAAATCCGTTCTTTTCCATACGATTGAACGCTGAATAAAGAGTAGTTTCTTTGATAATGTATTTATCACCTGTTATACCTCGAATACGCTTGGATATTTCATAACCGTAAGAATCATTGTCGACCAGTATACTCAGAATCATAATATCGTTATAGCCTTTTAATGCTTCGTTGACCTATTTACCCTTATAATAAGTTTCCAAGGACAAGCTGGAAATTTTACAAAAATAAGTTGCTATTTAGCAATCAAGCAACTTGTGATTATAGCAAAGGTTGTTAGCTTAGTTGGATTATAAGCCAAAAGCCCAGACAAATTTAGAGTCTGGGCTTTTGGTGTACCACTTTACGACTATTTACCATAAGATGTATATAAAAGTCATAGGGTGTCAACAAAGAGTAAATGAAGAACAACAACTTGTTATTTTCTAAGAAATATCGTTGATTTAAAACTGACTTTATTATAGAGGTGTTAAAAACATCGGCTCCTAGTAACCCAACTGTATACAACTCACCCCGCACCGTTCATTAACATTGATACTGAACGCTATTTTGAATACTGGTGATCAGGCATACTGCCTACCATATTATAAACATCCGTCCCGAGTTTTGACTCAACTATAAGCTCCCAACCTCTCCCGCCCTCGGTTAGATAAAATGATACCTCACCTAGAACTGGCACATCGTAGTATACAAAACTGATATTCCTTAATCTCAATTCAATACATTTTTTAATAAGTTCCCACACACGATCTCTTGTTTTCTGTCCCACTTCATAAAATGGTGCCATAACTATATCCTCCTCAACTTTACCTCTTAAATGACTTGATAACCAGGGCGACAAGTTCTCGATACATCGGTAATTCAGCTAAATTGTTCAAAGCGACGACTAACAATTCATAGTACCATTGCTGATCGCAAGATGGTGCATTAAAGCAAATAATTCCTAGCCATCAAACGTTAATATTAGAAACATATTTATTAAGGCTATACTCCCCAGATATACCGTGTATTTCTCGCAATTCAGAATAATATTCTTGGATTTCTTTTTTTGATATAATGTTATTACATCGTTCCTTATGGTTTAGGCCCTGCCTGGCATTGACCCAAGGTCTCTCGGCATGTGTTAATCTTTCAAGATATTTAGCATCATACTTACCATATACAGACCAGACCAAATCTAGTATATTTAGTTCTTCTTGCTCAAGAACACAAGCATCAAACGAATAAACCTTTGGTAGATTAGCAGAACCATATTCTCTAAAATGTACATATAAACTAGGGATTACTGGGCCATGAACCCAAGCTTGAAAATCTTCTTGAATAAACGAAATATTAAAGGCTAATGACCACGCTTGTGCATAATAGACTAGTTTTTGAAGTTTTAAGGGTGTGATGGATTCTCCCGCTTCAGGATCAAGTTTATTCAGAAAATACTCAGAAATATTGATTAACTTGTTTTCCCTTAAACTTGTTTGGCCTTGATCCAAAAGCGCCATAAGTCTAGCATATAATTTTCGTTGGGATACATCGGTCAGAGACTCTTTGTTATTTAGATACAACTCGAACATGTATTGGGGATTCATTAATTTTTTAAGAGTTTGACTATACTCCTTGGTAGGAGTAAGTCCTTTAACATATCTAATAATCGTTGTTTCTCCCCAGCCTAATAATGACGCGAGCGGTTTTTGACCAATATTGTATTTTGTTAAGATGTTTTCTATTTCACTGACTTGTATCAATCCTTTCAATTTCCGATATTCATTGTTTGCCGCACAAACATTGTCGTCACTTAATTCAGAAATATAAATTTCATCTCCACAATCGTTGCAATAAGCGATCTTTGCCAGATAAGAAAATACCATGTCTTTAATTTCAGTCGTAATCAACGATTCCTCAATACGAAATTCAACTTCAGCGTCGCAACTATAGCAATACTCTTTCATTTACAACACCCTCCCTTTGGTTAAAATTTATTCAACATAGAAAAAACTTCTGAAAGAAAACTTTCGACTTCTGCGTCTATAGCTATTCTCATAGGTACTGATTCCCTCCCATCTAATCCTTCTTCTAGTATATACCAAATAGGAGAGAAATCAATAGAAATAGTATCAATTGTTACTATTTCTATTGTTCCCAATATATTCTTTTTAAACTCACAAAGTAAAACTAAGTAAAGACCCGTCTATTCGTATTGGTACAGTATAATTATTGATGTGTAAACCGGAATTAATTGGATTTTTATGGACACAATATAATCAAAAGTACCCTTGGTAGAGTTATATCCAAGGGTACTTTCAGATTCTAAAATTATGGCTGTTTTATGAGTTTTCCTATCCTAATATTTGTTTTAGATCATCGTCTGGAGTGCTTATGGGTTTAAGATCAAATGTATCAACTAGGAATTGTAATACATTAGGGCTTAAGAAAGCTGGCAAAGTTGGTCCAAGATAAATTCCTTTTACACCTAAGGCAAGTAATGCCAATAAGTCAGCAACCGCTTTTTGCTCATACCAACTTATAATCATTGCTAAGGGTAGGTCATTGATTCCACATTTAAAGGCATCTCCTAGTGCTTGGGCTATTTTAACGGCAGAATAGGCATCATTACATTGACCTATATCTAGTAATCGTGGAAGTCCTGCTACTTCGCCAAACTCCAATTTATTAAAACGGTATTTTCCACATGCTAACGTGAGAATAATGCAATCTTTAGGAACCTTCTCCGCAAATTCAGTGTAGTAATTTCTACCCGCTCGTGCACCGTCACATCCTCCTATCAAGAAGAAGTGCTTAATCTTTCCTTCTTTTACTGCATTCACGATGGTTTCAGCATGACTTAGAGTTGCTTTATGACCAAATCCTACGAGGATTTCCTTAACCTCTTCATCTTTCTCGAAGCCACCCAATTCTAGCGCTTTATTGATTATTTCAGAGAAGTCCTTATGGCCATTCTCATCATTCGATATATGTTTTAAGCCATTCCAGCCAACAACACTTGTTGAGAAGATTCTATCTTTATAGGAATCTCTTGGTTTCATTAAACAGTTTGTTGTCATTAATATACATCCAGGTATACCATCGAATTCTGTTTGCTGATCTTGCCATGCCCCTCCAAAGTTACCGACCAAATGAGGATATTTGTTTAACTTAGGATAACCATGGGAAGGTAACATTTCACCATGGGTATAGATATTGATTCCCTTACCTTCAGTCTGCTCTAATAGCATTTCCAAGTCCCTTAAATCATGACCAGAAACCACGATAAAGGGTCCTTTTTTAGGGTTCACATTAACCTTTTGAGGTGCAGGAGAGCTAAATTTTTCATTATTCGCCTTATCTAAGACCTCCATCACCTTAACGCTCATCTCTCCAGTTTTAACCAAGGTCTTGATAAGATCCTGAAGGTTTAAGCTATCATCCGTCAAGGCTGCTAATGCTCTAAAATAAAATTCATCCACTTCATCACTGTTATAGTTGATAAATCTAGCTTGGTGTCCATAAGCAGCAATCCCTTTTAACCCATATTTGATCGTTTCTCTAACTGAACGAATATCGGCATCTAATTCTTGATCATACATTACGCCTGCTTTTTTAGCATCTTCAAGTATTTGCTCTTTAGAGCCACTTAAATTATATAGAGCCTCTTCACCGTTTACTTTTTCTTCTCCGACTTTTTTTCGAACCTCTTCTTTGATGACTTGAGATCGTTTGAGCATATTAAGATGATCCTCAGGATCAAAGTTTACATTCGTTAATGTCATAAACATTGAATTCTCAAGAAATGAAACCCATGACTTCTCAGGTTTCTGACCTTTGTCTAAAAGCTTAATCACATAACAGCTTATCCCTTTCAACTGATAAATCAACAAATCCTGCATTGCTGCAATTTCTGGTGTTTTTCCACAAACCCCTAAGTTTGTGCAACCTTTTCCTCCGGCAGTTTGTTCACATTGAAAGCAAAACATTTTTCCTTGCATATGTAATCCTCCTAAATTTCATAACTATTTCGGCATTAGTTTTACACTATCTTTAGGTAAATATACAAGTGAACAATGGATATGTGATAGCGATGATAAGTAGTCTGTGGGAGGGCTATATTAGTATCCTAAAAAAGCAAAGTACCCTTGGAGGTTAGATTCCAAGGGTGCTTTCTGGTTCGGAAATTTAAGTTGTTCTAGTTTACGAATCTCCAGGTCTAATGTATGGTTCCGCAACAGGCTTAATCCCCCAAGACCGCGAGATTACAAAAGAGCAACGGAGCTATTAAGGGATTCCGATACATCATCCTTGCCCAGACGATCTGAGTTCCTGCTAGATTTCCAGCGAGATGAAATCCGAAGCCCACTAGGCCGACCAAGAGATTAAGCAAACTTGAACTTTTTTACGCCATGAACAGTTTGAGATCCTCTTCAACGCTTGAAATTCCTGCAATGCCAAAGTTCTCAACTAAGACGTTCACGACATTGGGGGACAAGAAGCCCGGCAATGTCGGCCCTAAGTGAATGTTTTTTACACCTAGGGAAAGTAGGGCCAGTAAGACGATCACCGCTTTTTGCTCGTACCAAGCAATATTATAAGAGATTGGAAGTTGATTGATATCTTCTAGACCAAATACTTCTTTCAGTTTAAGGGCGATCACGGCCAAGGAATAAGAGTCATTGCATTGTCCTGCATCGAGAACTCTTGGAATGCCACCGATGTCTCCAAGGTCCAGTTTATTGTACTGGTATTTTGCACACCCTGCCGTCAGGATCACGGTGTCTTTGGGTAGTGCTTGCGCGAAGTCGGCATAATAGTTACGACTCTTCATCCGTCCGTCACAACCGGCCATGACGAAGAAGCGCTTAATGGCTCCCGTTTTGACGGCATCGACGACTTTGTCAGCCAGCGCCATGACTTGATTATGGGCAAATCCTCCGACGATTTCGCCGGTCTCGATTTCCGTTGGTGCTGGGCAACTCTTGGCGTGAGCGATGAGTGTGGAGAAATCTTTAGGGTTTCCGTTTGCGCGGTCAGCAATGTGCTTAACCCCTTCGAAGCCAACCACTCCTGTGGTGTAAACGCGATCTTTATAGGAATCTTTCGGCGGTACGAGACAGTTGGTCGTTAAGAAAATTGGGCCGTTGAAGGAATCAAATTCTGTGACTTGTTTATGCCAAGCATTTCCGTAGTTGCCGACAAAATTATCATACTTCTTAAAGGCTGGATAGTAGTGGGCTGGGAGCATTTCTCCATGAGTATAGACATCAACGCCAGAACCTTTCGTTTGGATGAGTAATTCTTCGAGGTCTTTTAGATCGTGACCGCTGATCAGAATTGCTGGGTTGTTTCTAACCCCGATGTTTACTTTGGTGAGCTCCGGATTACCATAGGATGTGGTGTTGGCTTTATCAAGTAAGGCCATCACATCAACCCCATATTTCCCTGCTTCTAAGGTAAGGGCAACGAGATCACCCACTGCAAGGGTATCATCGAGAGTGGCTGCTAAGGCTTTTTCGATGAAGGCGAAGATGCCTGGTTCTTTGTATTCAAGGGTATATGCATGTTCAGCATACGCAGCAATTCCTTTTACGCCGTAGGTGATCAATTCTCTGAGTGATCGCACGTCTTCATTTTCTGTCGCTAAGACGCCCACGAGTGCGGCTTTCGTTTCAAATTCCTCTGCTGGCGCCGTCCATGTAGCGGCATCGTGTAAGTTCTCCGGAATTGACCCGCCCACTCTAAGGACTGCTTGTTTAAGATCTTCGCGTAGTTTGAGTCCGTCTTGAATACGTTCTACAAAGCGGCTTTTATCGAAGTTAGCATTGGTAATCGTGCTAAAAAGGCTTTCCATGATGAACTTATCAACATCTTTGCGTTCAAGATGGCGTTCACGCGCTTGAACCGCATAGATCGCGATCCCTTTTAATGTGTAAATTAGAAGGTCTTGCAATTTGGCAACTTCTTCGGGTTTCCCACAAACCCCTTTAATTGTACAACCGGTTCCCTTAGCTGTTTCCTGACACTGATAACAAAACATACCCATTTTTGCTTCCCCCTACTTTTTATTTAAATTTATATTAACACACGGCTTCACTGATATTAGTTTAACTCAATTCAGCCTTTGATTCTGTGATTGCGAGGCCTCATTTGGTGTGATAAAAATCACACTTACATTTCAGGCTTGATCGCTGTAACTTTTTATCCTTTTTATTTGAGTGCTTCTCCAATAGCTCGTCCGAATTCTCGACAACTAGCTATAGCCTCGTCATCTGGTTTCCAGGATACCTTCAGTCCTTCGTTAATAAGCTCAAACCCGCCATGTTCCAATTCAGTTGAGATAAGTTTATTTCCTTCACCACTCCAACCATAACTACCAAAGGCTGCAGCTTTCTTATTTTTAAACGATAACCCTTTGATCATTTCCAGCATTCCAGCAACGGAATAGAGGATTCCTTTATTTATGGTAGGAGATCCAACAAGGATCGCCTTTGATTTGAAGACTTCTGTAATAATGTCGTTTTTATCCATATGGGTGGAATTGGAATTAAACAATTTGACCGTTACCTTCGAATCGCTTAACTTAATCCCTTTAGCTATTTGTTCAGCTATTTGTCGGGTACTGTTCCACATGGTATCGTAGAAGATGGTTATTTGATTTTCCTGATAATCATTAGACCATTCCACATATTTATTGACTATTTCTAGCGGATTGTCACGCCAAAGGATGCCATGAGCCGGGCAGATCATATCCACCGGGAGGTTGAAGCTTAAGATCTCAGTGATCTTCTTCCCAACGAATTTACTGAATGGTGTTAAAATATTGGCATAATATTTAATAGCTTCGTGAGCTAATTCCGCCTGATCAACCAAGTCGTTGAACATATGCTCGGATGCGTAATGCTGACCAAACCCGTCGATACTAAAGAGGATATTTTCCCCGGTCAAGTAAGTGAACATCGAATCTGGCCAATGAAGCATTACAGCCTCTACAAAGATAAACTCCTTCGACCCAAGACTTAGTTTGTCGCCCGTCTTAACGGGTACAAAATTCCAATCCTGATGGTACTGACCTTTTAAGGATTTGATGGCATTTGCTGTACAATAAATAGGGGTATTCGGAATTTCCCTCATCAACTCCGGTAAAGCTCCACTATGATCCGGTTCCCCATGGTTCACAATAATATAATCGATTGTATTCAAATCAATTTCGTTTTTTAGATTTTCGACGAATTCCTTAGCATAGGGAGTCCAAATCGTATCGATCAAGGCTATCTTTTCGTCCCGTACAAGAAAAGAGTTATAACTAGAGCCTCGGTGTGTAGAGTATTCATCCCCGTGGAACTTTTTTAATTCCCAGTCAATCTTACCAACCCATTTTACACTCTTGGTAACCTCAAAGCTCATATCTGTACCTCCTAATATTCTTTTGGCTTTAGATATTAATGAATGGATCTATATTTAATTCAGTTAAGCCAGATAAACATCCTTCAAAGCATGCAGGGTAGCGTGAAATTCTTCATGCTTATTCGGGCCGACTTCTATTTCCTCGATTCTAGTGAATGATTTAGATAGTTCAGCCATTTTTTCGACAGATAATACGCGTTCGGCCATCACGTAGAGGATGTTGTTCTCCTTGTCAATGTGAGCCGTTAAGAGTCGACCATAATTTTGGACATTCTCAGTGATTTTAGCTATGGCGCCGTCTCTACCGACTCGATAGTCTTCAACTCCGCTTCTGAAGCCCTGAACGAAACTGCGACCTTGTTCGTGCTCATAGAGCATTGCACCGATTGGACCGCCCTCCCGAGGAATCCCCGCCTCTACCATGGCGGGAAAAAGAACTTTTTCTTCCTTACCATGGTGGCATTTGTCCACAAAAACCTGGAGGAATTCAAGGATTTGGTCTAAGTGTTTTACCTCTATAGCTTGGCCAGCTTCTAGTATACCTGTGATTTGATCCAAAATACGGATCGTCAAAAGGACCGCTTGGTGCTCAGCTTTTAATTCCTCAATTGCAGTCATATTGATTTCCCCTTCCATTAATTTCAACACTGAATTGAGCAAGTGTATTACTCCGCTAATATTTGACTAAGATTACTATATATCAAATCCATGCCCAACACTGTGATTTGAATGATTCAATAGGTGTGAGGAAAATCACACCTATCCTTGAGAATAAGTATAAGACTTGCTGTCAGGGGGATCGTTATACTTTCCGTATTCAGGGCAGGGACACATATCTCTTTTTCGAGGGGAATGCTAGTATTGGGGGAAATAACATCGGGCGTTGGTTCTTAGAACGACGCAATTCGAATTAATATGAGATACATCGGGAATGCCAAAAGAGCCCTTCGCCTTGTTAGATGCGAAGGGGCTCTCACCCAATTGCCACTTACGTGGGCCTACGGCCATCGGGAGACGTTACTGTGGGTTAGGTTACCAAGTTACCAATTGTACCAATTGCGAACTAAAAAAGTGGCACAGTCTGTCATTTCAGGTAAACTTGCGTTACAGTGTTGAACTTCAATTATTTCAGCATGACAATGGTCACCAGATCCATAATAATGACAGGTGTTAACGACGCATTTAATACCACTGTTAGGTTGAGGCATTTTATTGACTCGCTCCGGCATGTAAATTCTCCTTTATTATGATTTAAGCATAGTTTCCCCAGATAGTTTAACTTTATGAATTCAAACGAATGCGTCAAATTTATTTTATTTTGGTTCAGATGATAGCTCGGGTTCAGATTGCTCTGGAGATTCGGGATTTTGTGATTCTGACCAGAAACATTCGTTTTCCCTTCCAAACTTTGCAGTTCACCATATTTTTTGAAGTGTATCTTTTTCGCAGTATGGTAGAGCTTGCCCTTAAAGGCCTTAAAACAACGGGTGGCAATCGTTTGGACAGCGTGAGAATCTAAATTTTTCTTAAAGTGCGCTTGCATTGGCTTCACGAAATCGTGTAGAGAATACTCGGTTAATCGGTATTTAATGACTAACTCTTGTAGTCTAGGATTGCGTGTTGTATCCCCTTTAGGTAGTTTAATGGCCTTCTGGTACTCTTTACTTTCAACCATTAACCCATACCGCTTATTAAGCTCATTGAGACAGGCGTTATAGATCCTTCTGCCGATATCTAAGCGTTTATCTAAGATATCTTCTTGATATTTTTCAGTCTCAAGCTTAAGGGTTAGTACGAAATTTGGCTTTGATTCCTTCGTGGATTTTCTCTTTGGCTTAGTCGTTATCCTCACTTCCTCTGGGAAATCTTTTGACTTTGGATATATTGCTTGATGATTGCTAACGGAGCACCACCAACGGTAGAAATGAAGTATGAATTAGTCCATAGTGTTGGCAATTTAGTGGTTAGTTCTTTGAATTCCTTTCTAAGTATTCTCGACGTTTTCCCTTTGATTGTTTTAATCACTTTGTGGACACCGAATTGAGGATCAACTTCAATCAGAAGGTGTACATGATCAGGCATGATTTCCAATTCTATCAATTCAGATTGAAGCTCTAGGCACGTTTCTTGTATCAATTCCTTTAAACGTGCTTCAATTTTTCCAGCTAAGACTTTCCGACGATATTTAGGACACCAGACCACATGATACTTGCAGGAGTAGACAATGTTGTTGTTTGATTTATAGTTTATATCCATACGAGTATTATCTCGCATTATTGTATATAATACAACAGGATCTTTAGATTTGCCTTATATCCCCATAGCTGAAGCTAGGGGCTTTACGGCAACAAGTGGTAATCTGCACCTGTCTGAGAACGCTTAAGTATACTTCCCTGTCCTCATCGTCTCTGTATATCTCGTGTTGATGGTTTCCCCTGCACATTACATGATATATTGCTCCTGGCCACCAAACCCTAGCCTTTCGTGCCATATATCATTCTCCCTTGTATTATATTTCATGTAATTATTCGCCATGATTTCCCATTTCCCTTCTTGTTTTCCTCTAGATTCCAGCCACTTAAATACGAAAGATTCTCTTTAGACCATTTGTCGAACCTTGGTGGGGTCAGAACCCTTTTGGACTATTCATCCTGGAAACAGCAAAAGAGCCCTTTGCCTAATTAAAGGCGAAAGACTCTCTTAAGGGAATTTGTCGAATCTTGGTGGGGTCAGACCCCTTGTAAATTCTTTATCTCATCTTCTGACATACCTGTAATTTCGGATATAGATTTCACGTCCATACCCTTTTTAAGTAGTCTTTTTGTTACTTCCTGCCTTTCTTCTTCTCTGCCTTCTTTTTTGCTCTGCTTAATTGCCTCTCTTAGCCTCAGTTCTGCTTCCCTGACCGCAGCCATCTCATCTAAAACCGCCTTACGCCTAGCAAAATATTCTTCCCGCACCTTGGGGTCATCGCTTGATTTTTCCCATTCTTCCATCGCTTGATACAACACTGGGTCTTGCAAGGCAATCTCCTCCAATGTCTTAAGAATTTCCACGTCATCTGAACCTTCTAATAGAAATAACCAGCGTACCAGCATATCCTCCCATGGACTTACCAGCTTTTCCCTCCATTTTACGAGAAGTTTTGGTAGTTCTATGAAGTGTATCTCAAGCGCTTCGGTTAATTCGAATCCCTCTTCTTTTTCGAAGAGTCGAAATACGCTATGAAATTTTCTAGTCTGATTAATGTAATTGAAATCCAGAATGTTGATCGTTATAGTATTCGCTAACTCTTGGTAAGCCATCCCTTCCTTCATTTGAAGGGTGTACATCTTTGCCCAGTAAAACAACGTACGTCTTTCCATATCATGTCGATTTGCCAATTGAATTTCGATATTAACATGAATCCCCTCAGTCGTCACTGCACGAATGTCCATCACAGATTTCTTATCATGGTTATATTCTTTATTCAGCTCAGGATTTAATAAAGTAACGTTTGTAATCTGATTCTCAAGGGGGAGTTTAAGTGTTGCATTTAAGAAGGCAATAAGAATTGGCTCATTACCTGTCTTTCCGAAAATCAGCTTAAACGCGTAGTCTATCTTAAGATCGATTAACTGTCTCACAGCTTAATTCTCTCCACTCTTAGCATATAGGTTATTATACCATTATAGAAGGATGGCGTCACTTCCTTTACTACTGTTAGGCTATGTGTAACAGTGTGTTTGACCATATTCGGAAAATAAATTGTTTTTAGGTCATATCCCAACATATAAGTCGTCGGAACGGAAAACCTTCATCATAAACGAGAAGAGAGCCTCCGAAGCGGAAGACCCTCTTGAGGTAATTTGTCGAACCTTGGTGGGGTCAGACCCCTTTGGAACCCCTCTCCTCGGTGCAATCTCCCTTGTAATTGCTCTACCATTGACTGGTTCTCCACAGTAAAAACGTAGATTTTTTTCTCCAGAACCGCTTTTTCCAATTCAATTGCACTGGTGAACTGGACTACATTTCCGTGGACAATTTCCTCAAACACTGCCTCTGGAATCATAACTTCGTCAAATAGAGTCCATAATAAATCCAGCTTTCCGATCTGTGAAAGGCCTATGATGGGACTCGAATCACAAACAGCCCTAATCATTTCACAGTTCCTATTTCATCGAACAGTTTCCTAAGAGACTCATCATCCTGGGACTGCTGCTCTTCCGTATACTCACCCCAATGCAATCCTCGGCTTTTCAAAATCTCCATGAAATCCAACAGTGATCGTCCTGAAAGCTGCGCTGCTTGGGCTAACGAAATAGCCTTACTTGCAAAGAGCCCGATAGCGAGGGACAGTCTGACCCTGTCATCCAATGAAGTCCCGACCCCCAAGCTATTGACAATTGACACAAACTCGTCTGGAATGTTCACCTGAACCTTTGATCGTTCCAAAGCCATCCGAATCACCCCCTTTTGTATCATATTATATACTAACTTTGATATCATTAATACTACGTAGGTCCGTTTACTGGAATATAGTTCCATAAAACGAACCTACTGGACCTAACATCTACTAGTGTCGACGGTGCTGAAGTAGCGTCGGTAGTCTTTGACAAAATCCGGTGAATGGTCACTTCGATACTTCGGCACCATCGAGACTTTTGGATAATAGCGCCCCGAATGTACAATAGTGAGAACTTAGGGTAGTTGCTCAACTGACTGCCTAATTTATATTAGGTAGCGAGACATAGTCCTATGGAGATTGTGTCTTTCCTTGGATCGCATGCTCTTTGCCATGCTTGATGTTTCTGCCATTTCTTATGCAGTGAGCTATGAATATCTTTGTAGCGAGTTTCATGTCTTCATCCTGGAAACAGCAAAAGAGCCCTTCGCCTAATTAAAGGCGAAAGACTCTCTTGTGGGAATTTGTCGAACCTTGGTGGGGTCAGACCCCTTTGGAAAAGACCCCTTTGGAAAAGTTGACCGAATGGGAGACTTTTCCCGAGCAGATAAAATGATTCTCGACTTAGCCGAAATTAAAAATGATGTTCAAGCTGTAAAAAAAGATCTATCCCTCATTGAGCTAGTCACAGCAAATAATTGGGGCGATATTGCTAAACTTAAAATTCAAAATGCAGAAAACAAAGACTTTCAAAATACTAGACAGCTTGAACAATCAACTGTTGATGAAATCAAAATAATCTCATCGCCTTTTCCTATGCTTGTCACGTACATCGCGAATCAATTTTATTTCGTTTGATTCCATCTTAAAAAGCTCTTCAATAGATGTTCTCACTGGTACATCGGTATGGTACCGAAGCGAATCCAGCACGAGTCAATCCACCAATTCATCCACCCTTATTTCAAGATCGAGACTATGTGTATCCACGCCACATTCACACTTCATAATAGGTACATCCGTAATAACAAGCGTGTGTTCTCGCCCCCATATGTCAAGAACTAGATCCCAATCAGCCTTACTAGCCACCAGGGCCCCATTGCACTCCACGCAGATCTGCGTAAGCTGAGAGGGCGCATAGGACTCGACGGATCGCCCAGGCATATCACCGAAGATTTCATATTTGTGAGTTTTAATAAAGTTCGCAAAATATGCCGTGAGTTGATCTTCATCCAATTTAAGCTCAAAGGATATTTGTTTCGAAAGATTAAGAAGTTCCGCATTATTACTGGTCATTTACTTCACTCCCTTAATGAGTTGAACACGATTAGTATGCTTGTATAAATTTGCTTTAGCCCCACACTGGGTACAGAAAAGAGGTGGCTCATTGGTTTCCACCTCTATACGGTAAGCGTCGTTTTGTATTCAGGTAAGTTAAGTATGTTCATTGTTACTTATTTCACCCTTCTAATATGGGCGGTTTCTAGTTGTAGAACTTCTACTTTGACTTCGATGCGATCTAGCTTTTCCGTCATATTTTTAATGGCATTGTCTTGTACGTCTCTGGAATCAAATAATCCACCGAATTTATCAATCATTGTGGCTTCCATACGGAGTTGAATTTTTTTAACTCCTTGAACATCATCTTTAACTCCTTGAACATCATCTTTAACTCCTTGGATCTCCTGCTTCATTTCTGTTTGTCCTTGAAGCAATTGAGCAAGCATTTCTAAAACTTTTGTATCATCCATTCTGACCGCCTCCATAATGTTATTATATCACGAGAGTGAGACAAATAGAGTTTATATTTGTTAATCAGGCGCCTCCACTAAATAAAATTTAGATTGATAAATATCCTTTATTCCATGGGTTTCAACTTGCCTAGCAACTAATTCAAGTTTTTCATGATGTTGCTTTGCTAATACTTCCACGCAATATTTGACTCACTCCTTTTCATATTGTGTTTAGGGCATAGAAAAAAGCCTCACGTCCTTTTGGAACGTGAAGCTAGAATTGTCCCGATTTTGTTGACGGTGCCGAAGTAGTTTCGGTAGTGCCACTAGTGTCGCTACTTTTGAAGGAAACTACAGAATGTTCTCTTTGACACTTCTCTACCATCGGCACTTTGGGATGATGGTAGGACCTGGACACGATTTGCTCAACTGACTGCCTAATTTATATTAGGCAGCGAGACATAGTCCTCTGGAGATTGTGTCTTTCCTTGTGGCGCATGCTCTTTGCCATGCTTGATATTTCTGCCATTTCTTATGTAGTGAGCTATGAATATCTTTGCAGCGAGTTTCATGTCTTCATCCTGGAAACAGCAAAAGAGCCCTTCGCCTAATTAAGGCGAAAGACTCTCTTGTGACAATTTGTCGAACCTTGGTGGGGTCAGACCCCGGGGGGAGCGGACGACCAGCGGAAGTCCGTTCCCTCGAGCAAAATTTGACCGAATGGGAGACTTTTCCCGAGTATGCTCTTTGAAAATTCAAAAACTCATATTCCTCCTCTGGAATTCTTCTTTTTGAATTCTATAGTCAGAATATACTGACATATTTTTCTGCTTCTTAAGAACAAACGTGCACTTTTTTAGTCTATAATAGGGCTAACTGTTACACTTTTAGCCCTCCCTTTGTTACATTTTTAATTAAGTCTGTCCACCCGAGCAGGGAGACTTTTCCCGAGCAGTGTTGTCTCTATCTGCTCCTGGACAAAATCCAGCATCTCTTCCAGTGTGCGAAAGTCTTCTATGTATAACTCTGTCATGGTTCACTCTCTCAGTGATTTGTTACTTCTGCGCAAAGTATATCACGAAAAAGTGCAAAAACCTCCAAAGAGCTCATTGTCCGAGGCTCCATTAGTAAACAGCAAAAGAGCCCTTCGCCTAATTAAAGGCGAAGGGCTCTCTTGTGACATTTTGTCGAACCTTGGTGGGGTCAGACCCCTTTGGAAAAGCCGACCGGATGGGAGACTTTTCCCGAGCATTGAGACAATTTGTCGAATCTTGGTGGGGTCAGACCCCGTGGGATGGCTGACCGGATGGAAAGCCGTCCCTCGAGCAGACCCCTTTGGAAAAGTTGACCGAATGGGAGAATTTTCCCGATTACAGTCCTAAAACTGTTACTACAAATGTTTTTGTAGTAGTCGCAGCACCCTTTGTAATAGTAGCTGTCAATGTAACTTGTACATCAGCTCCATTAGGTTGAGTTACTGAACCATTATTTGCAACTATAGCTGTATTACTTGAAACCCAAGTTACTGTTGTTCCTGGGGCTTGAATGGCTACTAGTACTAAGTTAGCATTTACATTATTCAAGTCGCCAGCAATTGCTAATGCGGCCTTAGCTGTTGCTACATCTAATACATCTTGTAAAGCTACCATCTTAGCTAGTAAATCAACTAATTTTGTTGCGTTTGCTGGTTTAACTAGAGCTTCTTGCGCATTTGTTAATGCATCAAATGAAACTTTTGCTGCATCAATTGCTGCTTTGTTCCCAATAACAGCTGCTGCTACTGTCGGTAATGCTTCGATTGCTGTATCAACACCATCAGCTGCTAATTGATCAGTTGCTGCATTAGCGGTAGCTTGTAAACTAGCCATTTTAGCAACTAAACCACTTAACTTAGTTACGTTAGCTGATTTAACAAAATCTTTTCTTGCTGGGGTTAATGCATCATATAGTAATTTAGCTGCATCAACTGCTGCTTTGTCTGTAAGAACAGCTGCTGTTACTGTTGGTAGTGCTTCAATTGCTGTGTCTACATTAGTTACTGCCACTGTTTGAACGCTAGCTACTTTAGTACCAACCATTGTAGTAACAACACCATTTACTACTACAATATTTGCGACTTCGTCAGTTGCGATTAAGGCTGTATCAATCGCAGTATCACCAACTGCTATAATACTTCCTTGTGCAGTTTTAAGAATTGTAGCTGTTCCGTATACATAAGGAACATTGTCAACATAAACTGCATTGTTTGTAGCGTCTATATAAGTTACCACACCAGTCGTTACTACTGGAGTAACTACAGTACCACTACTTACAATGTTCACTACATCAATGAACTCACTAGTTGCTGGAACTTCTTCATCAAGAGATAGATTTACGGTATCGCCAGTTTTGATATCTCTCAATGCTTTAACCAGAATGTCACCAGTATCTTTAGAGTTGATTACAGAACCATCAGATACCAATGTGTAAGTTCCAGCGTTAACGCCACTGATTGTAACTGTACGGTCGGACACATTTACAGCAGTTACAACTCCTTGCTTACTTACTACATCAATATCTTCAACCATGGTTGTGTCACCATCGTTGACTGCCAGTGTTACTACTGATTCTTTAACGACTGTGCTGAGTTTTACTTCGTCTACGCTATAAGTTTTCTTAACACCGTCAAGTAATACATTCATCTCAATGATTTCATTATCGGTGTTACGCAATACTTTTGTTACAACTGCGTTGTAATCAGTGGTATCTTCAGCGTCAGAATTCTTGATTACTAGGTATTCAACTTCATTATCATCATTTACATAATAAGAAGCTTCAAATACTTTGAATCCTTCATCGGCTAAAGCTCCCCATGTGGTTACATCAATGTCATCAGCATCTGGCTTGTAGCTTGTTGTCCAACCTGCAGAACCATCAAACACTACTGTGTTAGACATTAATTTGTAACCATCGATGAACTTATCATCTAACTCAAGAGCATTTGTTGTTTCAGAGAAGGTCTTTTCAGTCATGAAGGAAAGACCAATAATGACTCCAGCATCATCTGTTTGGACTTCAATGAAGTCATTGTCTTGTGTTAACGAATCCAAGCCTGTAATTACAGTGCCGAGTACATTTCCAGCTTCATCCAAAGCAACAATGTTGGCGTTGGTAAGAGAGGAAAGAGCAAACTTATCAATGTCAACAGTACCACCTGGGAATACTTCATCAACTTCGTACTCGAGTCCTGCAGCATTCGTAATGGTCTCAAGTGTATCAACACGGAAGGTATAGAGTTTTTCGTCTCCGTCTCCATTAACACCTTCTAGTTCTAACGTCCCTCTACCTGCTGCTCCACTTGCATTGTAATATACTACATCTTCAGTTAAGTGGAGACCTAAGTCATTCGATGGAACAATCTCTTGTGCACCAGTAATAAAGACTGCATCACCTTTGTGGTCTAGGAATAAAGTAACGTCTCCGCCTGCTTGGAATTCTTCGGCAGCATCACTATCTAGATTTTTAAATTCGTCTCCATCTAAATATTGAACAGCTGAATTAGTATATCTAGCCGCGTTGTAGGTGTAAGTTTTTCCGTCCATTCTGATTTCATTTGAGAATACATCCTCAATTTCACCAGTAACTGAATTGTTGTAGACTACTGCGAATCCGTCTTCTTCATTAGAATCAGCAGTGAAGTAGATCATGTCGCCTTTTTTAAGATCACTAGTTGCGATTGTCTTACCGTCTTTAACAAGGAGATAGTCTTCTAGATCGACTTCGCTGTCATCAAAAGAAACAGCTACATCTCCATCAGTTTTCTCAACAACAAGGAATTCATCCCAGTTGTAAGCAACAACTAGCTCAACGTCTCCGCTCTTGTCGAAGAACACCCTAGCATAGTCATATTCAACGCCATCGTTGCCTAAAGTTGCACTCGTATCGTTTAGATAGAACTTAAATGCAGATCCTTCTGCAAGGTCATATGCTTCTCCACCGATTTCGATTTCTCCAACATCACTGCCAGAACGAGTATCGGTTACTTCAAGCCCACCAGCAACAACTTCTTCAGTTTCATATGCGATGTTTACTAGGTCACGATCGGCGTTATACCACACACGTGCTTTACGGCCTAGAGCATCACCATAATCAAATTTTACAGTTGAAGGAATGTTAACTGTTACTGCTCCAATTTTGATCTTGGCATCAGCTGGGTCAACGTCTGTAATTCTTTCTTTGACATATGCTGGGCGGTTAAACGTGGTCTTTAGACTTGTTCCATCAGCATTTACTGTGATGGTGTAATTAGTAACATAAGCAAGCACAGGATTAGCTTGATTAGCATCATCATGCGAATACAATTCAACTGTTGCTGTCATACCATTTGCAGATAATATTGCAGTTTTAACGCCATAGCGAGCCATTGTGCTAGCATTTTGAACCGCAACATCTGACGTCTCAAGCTTTTTGATCGCTTTGCTGAAAGAAATCTCGAGTACACTGTTCGCATCGTTAAGTGCACAAAACGAACCAAGTATTTCCTAATTCTTCAAACCCACAACCCTACTCGTACCAAGGATTCCAGCCTTCCACAAAACGAACCAATGTTGTTCCATAGATAAACTATAGTGCTAAATCCCCACTAATAGGAAACCCACTAAAAAACCATAAGTGATGTTCCTCACCTAAAAGTCTCCATGTAGTCTCCATTTGTTGCTCACGCTTCTCATGAAACAACCACCCTCTAAACGCCGCTGACTGCTCACGTTCAGACAACGAGTGTTGAAACCCCGTTCCCTCGTCTCCCTATACGATGGATAACAACGCCGCTGCCAAAGAAAGGGCATGGAAGGCTGAACTCCGCCCCCACCTGACGCTCAGCCACAAGGTCTCAACCTTCCCGCTGCCAATTGAAGTTTTCCACACCTTCTTGAGCAGAGGTGTATTTTTTTTGCCACAGTGGATATTGGGGGCCCCTAACATCTACTAGTGTCGACGGTGCCGAAGTAGCGAAGTAACCTCTCTTGAGATTTGCCAAAACTAGTGTCGGTACCGTCGCTACCGCCGACACTCTAGGCAATTTTCGGCCATGAGGTTTGCTTGTGTTCGCACAGATGAACTTCTTCCTCATTTGTCACATAGGGAAAGGGCCTCTTTCGAGACCCTTTCAGAATAAATTGATATTTGATATGAACGAACCGTAACTCTGCCTATGTGTTACACCTTCTTGAGCAGGGTATCCACCTCCAACTTGAACCCGTAGCGCATCAAGTATTCAATCATGGCAGCCTCGTACACCTGCTTCTGTGTGATATTCCGACCTTCACAGAACTGCCCAACTAAGCTGCTCAAGCGATCGGACATATAGACACTCTTCGTTCGCACGGTTCCTGGTACTGCGAAGTGAGGCACGGTTCCTGAATCGGAGGCTGGCATCAACAGGTCTAGTAGGCGCTCTTTGTTTCGTTCTAGGATGTGAAGTAAGGGTAGGTATCTTGCTAGATCTGCTTGTTCAGATGATCCTGCAGTGGGAAGGGACAGTACCTTTCCACCGGACGGCTTCGCGTCTGTACTATCCGTTGCTGGTTCCTTCATGATTTCACCCGCAAATTCCACGTAGTTTCCGTCATCGCTTGACCATACATAGCCTTTGTTCTTCATATACTCCGCCATATCTCGATGATCCTTGAACCCCACTTGACGAGCTACTGATCGAGGGTCTGGCTCCCCTGCATTAAAGAGATCCATTACCAAGGATACCTTAGGTGGTGCGTTGGATATAACCTCTTTCAGCTTAATCTCGGTGACATGGGGCATATAGTTCTTTAATGTCGGGTCCCAAACGAAGCCTTTACGGCGCATATACATATCAGTACTACGCCAAGTGGAGTGATCTAAGTTCATGGCAACCTCCTCTCGGCTTTTGCCTTCAGTGTGGGATCTAATGATTTCCTGTACCCGATCGTCGTATACTGGTGATTTCACTTCTGCTACTGCCATCATTACTACCCCTTTCCTCAATCTTTACTTCATTATATATACGCTTTTTAGAACAACCCTCTAAAGAGCATTGACCGCAAGTGCTAGATCTTCCGTATTTGCGTGGGTATATATTCCAGTTGAGGCAAGCTTTGCATGTCCTAGCAACTTTTGGATGGATACTATGCTTTGCTGCTTTTTAACCAAATTTGAGGCAAACGTGTGGCGCAAGGAATGGCAGGACACCCCTGTCTTTGTCCAACCCAATTTGAGGATGGCTTCCTGTATCGTACGATTCACATACGCTGGTGAAAGTTTGCCTGACTTTGTTGTAGCGAAGAAGATATCACTCTTAGAGTCCCGCCAACTATCTCTGTATTCCTGGAGCTTGGGCAGTAGTTCATGATGAATGGGTACTCTCCGATCTCGTTTGCCTTTCGTGTTACGAGCCAAGACTGTCTGAGTTTCAAGATCAACGTCCGTCATGGTCAGGTGCAAGCACTCGCTAATCCTAAGCCCCGTGAAAGCAAGTGTTACCACTACTAGACTGATCAGGGGGTGGTCGATGGCTTTGATCAGTTCGTCTAGCTCTTTGGGTGTGAGGAAAGTTCTCTCTTGTTGCGGTACTGGTATTGACTCTAATTTAACACCTAGATTCTTTTCGACGAGATCTTTCTTGTAGCAAAAATTGTAAAAGGATTTGACAACATTGACGACCCGACTACGGCTTGCAGGAGCAAGCCCATGTTCTTTTAAGCTTGTAATGAAGTTTTCGACATCCGCTGTCGTGATTTCATCCAAGTACACAGGACCATTGTGTAAACGCTCTAGGTAGCTCAGCAAACTATTGAGCTCTCCAAGATACCCCCGTATGGTCTCGGGTGAGCGGTCGATCGATACCATGTACTTGCGGAATAGCTCAATTGCTCCGTTGGTTAGCATACATACTCCCCCTATTTATAATTACTCTAATTATAATATCTGAACATTATTGTGGTAAAATCGGTATTTTGACACATCCAAGCATTGTTACTCGCACGAAACGACAATAGCCCCGTAAGGTTGTCTTCAGTGCAATTGTCGCTTCCATCGCTTCAGGAGACTAGCAGGCCTTGGTGATGTCAGGCCTTCTACCGTAGGCCATGTCTGCTAGTTCATCAATTCCGAATCCATACTGCTCTTCAAGTTGGTATTGGTAACACTCTAGGAATTCTTCCTTACGGTCATTGTTGTAAGGCTTCAACAGCTTAGTGATCGTTCTAGCGTGTAGGTTGTACATTCCAATTTTCATTATCTTGTCCCCCTTTTATTATGGTGCAAGAGGCTGAATGCCTCTTGCACTGGTCATCGTCGTTTTACCTTGTGTTATTTTCAACAACAGGTCTTGCCTATTGATTGGGTGCTACCTTTGAGCGTTCCGACGGGTCCAGAGTCTTTCAGATTTGGGTCGTCGTGAAATTGTTCATTTTTGAAGTGACACTCGACACAGTGGCATGCAGTCAGTGGTCACTTCCCTAGAGGCCTATGTCACTTGTGGAGGTATGTCTACTAGTGACACTTGAGTCCTACCCCAACCCTTGTTGAGACTGATTCACACCACTTGGGTTGTGACACTTGAAGTCAAGCGACACACCAGCACCGCGACTCCCGAGAGCGGGTGCTCGGTGTGCTTTCCAACGTGTCGCTGTGTCACTTGAATTTTGAACTTTTCTAGATTTTCTTTTTGATCTTTTTCCGTGGTCAGGTCAATCTTGAAATCCTTCTTTGGAGAATATTTGAATGTTGGCACCTTCTTCAACATAGATCACACAGTATTTTCCAATACATTGATATAGTTCCAAGTGGCTCTGAATTTCCCGGTCTTGAACTGCACGGGAGAACTTTTGTAGTCGATCTCCTGCCATGATTTCTTTGAATCTCCGCGAACGACCTTCAATTTCTGTTGAGAAAGTGATCTCTGCAAGATGCCAGGGTTTACGCTCTCCGTAGGATGAGTTAATGGGAACAACCTCTTCAACTCTAGCATGGTAGAACGCAGCCATTGCACTGGTACCTCCCTTTACATTCTGTTGAAACTTTTTCTAGTGAAGTGACACAGCGACACAAGCGACACATTCCTTGATTCTCCTTGGGTCTTGTCCGTGTCGGGTGAACAATCACCCGACACTTGCAGCCTCTTTTTCCTGTGCGTTTAGTCCAATTCGTCTGAATCATCTATTTCATCTTGTGCGTCCGCTTCATCAAATTCATCAATTGAGTTGACCAGTTTCAGCAGCCGCTTGTGACCTGTCTTACGCCCATTCTCAGTCTTCAATTGCACGCCACTGAGGAATCGACCTTTCTCTCCACTGCGTCCCAACTCGAACGACACACCTCGATCCGCAAGCTCCTGCCTGACTACAGAAAGGAGCCTTTGGTTGGTTGTGTTCGCCAGACCAGTGTGTCCATTGGTCTGGCACCATGCTTTGAATGCTTGTGCGATGATGTTGTAGTGGACCTTGTCTTCGGGAGACCCGGCCACAAGATACTCTTGGGAGAATAAGTGCATGGGGTTGATCATTTCTCGGTACTCTTCTTGGACTGTGGCTATGGCGCTAGATTCCGTGAACTGGTAGTCATTTTCTCTCAGCCTCTTCAAACCGTCCAAGGCGAAGTTCAGTATTCCAGCAAGTTCTTGTTCAAGCTTTTCAGAAAGATTTTTATCGTCCTCCTGATGCTCAAAGCGTTTATTGAAAGGAATTATTACTAAGCGCCGTTGGAATCCGAACGATTTGTCCTTTGAGAATGGTAATGTGTTCATCGCAAAGACGAGTTTGCAGATGGGTTGGTAGAGGAAGCCTTCACGGTATTTCTGTTCTACTCGGATGCTGTCTCCGGTCGTAATCGCTTTAAAGTACTCTGTGTTCAGGCCTCCCTCTTTGACCTCATTTTCTGTGGCAACGTTCAGGATCTTGTTGACCAGCTCGAAGCGAGCAAATGAGCTCGACAATTCGTTGAGCGGTAAGGCTGAAGTATTCGAGTACCCTACCAGTTTTTGCATGATCTCCACGAGCTTGCTCTTCCCATTGGCTCCGCTACCGTAAAGGATAAATCCGCGCTGTGCCTTGGTTTCAGCGGTCAAGCAGTAGCCCATCATTTCGCCAGCAACTCTAATTCGCTCGGCATCACCCTCAAAAATTTCGTTCAGGAACTGCTTGAAGCGTGGGCAGTCTGCCTGTGCATCGTAGTCCAGGGGTATGCGAACTGTGGAGTAGAACTCTTTGGCGTGCAGAACTAGACTCATGGTTTCTAGATCTAGCATTCCATTGTTCAAGTTCAGGTACTGACGGTTAGCATCCATCTGTGCCACGAAAGGGGCCTCTCGTTCTAAAGCTGCAATATATTTACTTTCTATACCCTCCGTCCAGAAATCTGGTACATACTTGTGCAGCGTGTCCCGTAGCATTCTTGACAGCGCATTCTCTTCAGCCAATTTCCAGACGCCTGATCGATATTGATAGAACCGATCTCCGGTGGCGTAGACTAGGTCGTAGAGTGAAAGCAAGTGGCGTGCGTAGCAGTTCTCGTTTAACCCAGTGACCTCTCCCGTTGTTTTACTTACCTTGAAACCAATCATTGCAAGGTAACCAGGAGTGTAATTTGGGGCAGTTGCTTGTTTCTGGGTTGAAGTCAGTTTAGGAGGCTGGGCCATGGCATTTATAGGTAGAGTGCTAGAATTGATCGATTTCACTGTTTTAATCTCTGTCTTGGCTTTGGCTAAGGGCTCGTCCGTTTCGCTTTTGGGCAAGTCAAGGATGAAATTTGCAGGACTGTTTTTTGACTCTCCCTCAAGCCCAGAGGTGATGCCACTCTCAAAGCATCGGATGATGGCTTCGCGGTTACAGCCCAGTTTTGAACAACGAACGAATCCTTGATTGTCCGGATCTTTGGTCCTGGCTAGGCATCGTTGAGCTTTACTATCGTGAGGACCGGCTGCTAGAAAGGCGCGGGCCTCAAGTTGATATCCGGTATTCGCTAGGATGCTGATCCACTGGCGACGGGATACTGAGTCGAGAGTACCCTCTGACTGTCTCGTTTCGTCTTCAGCGAAGCGGGTACACTTAGCGCGGAGAATGTTCAGGACGCTGCCTGAGTCATTGGTGCTTATGTTAGCCAAGGTTCACCCTCTCCTTTTATTAGATTTCTTTGATCCGGTGAGAGAATCGTGATCCCCTCACCGGGAACTGTTTAGTTTTCAAAGATCGTGGTTTGTTCGCAGGAAATTGATCAGCACACAAAGGAATCAATTTTCAGTTCTGCTCAAACATCAGGTCAACGCTGGTTAGAAGTTCTTTCCAATACTCCTCGTCAGGTGCCTCATAGCCCGTCGTATTATCCATGCTCGCCCTCCTCTCTCGCAAATATTACGAACCGTCTTTCTTTGCGTAAGTTCATGCTCTCGGTGACATAAACCTAATACATTTATTTGGTCTAGTTAATTATCTTGAAGCTAAACACAAAGGACATGTTACGAGGTAGAACACATGCTTAAGCTCATTTGTAATATAGGCATAGTAATGGTCAATGAGTGCATTTAAAATATCTTGATCACCAGACTCTTGTTCATCTGTGAAAGAAAAGGTTAAATGCATTCCCATGCGACTGTCTGTAGGAGCTGCCTTAATGGGATAACCTTTAGAAAGCGTTTTTTTTATGGATTCTAAGGTAGTACTGAATCTCTGATCATACTCATCAACAACGGAAACATCATTAAGGATACTTTTTAAAGTTTCACCATTATTCAGTTCAAGGTTATAGTTCATCATTTTTCCTTCTTTCTCTTGTTCCATTTCGCACCCCTAATGCCCTTTTCTAAGCAGCACCTATGTCGCTCAATGACCTCCTTGGTCTTATAATATCTTTAGAGAGATACCAAATACAGGACATGTTCTTTCATCTTTTTTGTCCTAAACGTCTACTCTTTCTACTTGCTAATCTAGTGTCGGGATTAGGGACGTATTAACCCTAATCCCTTCTTTTTAGATTACGTTAGTTTTCATATTTAGCTGAAATAACTGGTGTTACGGTAAAGCTGGTATACCCTGCGTCGGTTAGCCTTTTAATGATTCGGTCATGAAGTTCAACGGCGTTCTCGACAATTTCAGAAACGGTTTCTGTATATGGCATATCTTGGAATAGGAATCTCATTGTCAGCGATTCGCCTTCACTCAGGGTAACTCCGTAGATTTCATAATGTGGTTTTAATAAGTCCTGGACCCTTTGAGCCGTTTCTAAAGTGGCCTCGTCCTTTGCCATTGACGAGATCTCCACAGAATCTAGGCACCCTGATTCCATATCCATGCTATCAAATTTAATTTTTACCAATATCTCCATTGTAGTTCCTCCTTCTTTTTTGAGCTGTATTGCTTTTTTGCTTATTACACGACAAGTATAAATTGAGCATCTCCGTCTTCCTGGGGTACTCAGTTGTCACCTCCTTGCAACTTCAATGATAGCCTCCGGACTTTGCCAAATCTAGGACATGATATGCGGACTTATTTGTCTTAAAAAATAACACAACCACTTGAGACGGTTGTGTTATATTAGATCTAGTAAAGTACGTCAACATTGAATACTAAGGACATATCAGGTAGAAACACATTCTTAAGTCGACCTGCAATATCAGTATGATGTTGCTCAACAAGAAAATGTAAATTCCTCATATCATTGCATATATCTCCATCTGGAAGAGAAAAGGTCATGCACATCCTGTTGTGACTATCAACTGTAGCCTCCTGAAAGGAATAGCCCACAGAAAGAGCTTGCCTTATGGAATCTAGAGTATTGTTGAATGTCTGGTTGTACTCAACCACCACCTCAATATTGCCAAGGACACATGTCAAGAATTCAGGGTTACCAATATTCAGTTTAATGTTGTAGGTCATTATTCTTCCTTCTTTCTCTTTTGTAATTTTTGATCTCATCTTCTCGATGGCTTAACGTCTTGTTTGAAATAGTATTAGGGGGAGCCTATGGCCATCTCTGACTATCTTCGCAACTCGAGAATCACCTTCCCTTCTCAGTTATAATAGCTTTTATGGTAAACCGAATATAGGACAAGGTTTTTCATCTTTTTTGTCCTATAAAAAATAACACAACCGCTTTTTACGGTTGTGTTATTTTTACTTTTTGATGATTGATCCTATCTTTTCCAGCGTCTCGCTTAGAAATTAGTATCCCATATCTTTTAACGCTTGTTTCATTTCTTTATCAGAGAAAACACCCGTGGTAATCGCTATTTTCTTGACCAGGCGGGGTTGGTTTTCATAAACTTTCGCCATCGTCTGCTCAAATAGTTGCACTGCTTCAGCTGATTTTCTCCACTCCATGAGTTCGTTTGACTGTTGTATTTGCTGGTATTGCTTGATTAACTTATTCTTACCTTCGAAGTTATCTAAGTCTAGGACCCTTCTCATGTCGGAGATCGTCGTTTGTGCAACTTCATCTGCCAAATCGATGGACACGTCCGCTTTCATTAGAGTTATTAAATGGCTAAGTGCTTGTTTCTCTTCCTCAGATTGTCCAATGTTAATACCTTCTGTCATTAGCTCAGTGAGTACATCGCAATCGTCTGTATTGAAAATTCGATGTTTTTTGACCTTATTAAACGTTGTTGTGATTTCTGAGAGGGGTTGAGCATTCTTTGTGGTATATATCGACTTGATTAAATGGACCATTAGGTCTTTATCATCTTGGGACGTCTTAATCTGACCTTCTCTGCCACTCATCTCCTTGAACATTTTTAGAATTCGTTCCACGTCTTTACGTGCAGCCTCAAATTGCTCACTTTCTTCCTTTACGCCTGTGATCTCGGGAACTAATGATCGCAGAGAGTAGTATTTACTGTTTCTTTTGCCTGAACGATTGTAGTGTGAACGTTCCTTCCCTGGAACTTTGCTCATATTGCACCTTCCTGTCTTGCTCTTTATTATACATGGCAATCGGGTCAGTATCTATGTACACTTACTATATTCAAGATGTCACAATGCAAAAAGTGGCACTACGGGCACTTTGGGCACTGATTAGGGTTTAGTAGTGCTGAAAGTGCCCAAAGTGCTTCTTTTTTAGCTGATCTTAGACGTTTTCTAGAGATCTTTGAAGGCAGTACTCTGATTCGATGAGTATCATTTCCCAGTGATTTGCACACTGATTAGTGGAGTCTACGATCCATTACAAATGAGATATTGTTTTAATGCCTCGGAAACAAGCCAGCTACAGGAAGGTGCAAACTTGGCCTTCTTTAGCTTCTTCATAACTTCCACTAGTTCCGGGTCCAAATAGACAGTAAGCTTTTGTGTGTTTTCTGAATTACTAGGGGCTTGTAGCTGGCCAATGGACACTTCACAGTTTCCCACACGAAATGGTATCGTCTTTTCCTGATCCTTCTGCTCCAGGTCTTGTTCTTGATTTGAGTGTGGGTCATTGTAGCAGCTTTCGGCAGCCTCAAATTCATCTTGATAGTTCTGGGTCTGAGGGTCACCCCACATTATTCCATGGGCCTCACTATTCTCTGTTTGCTGTTGGTTCAACGGTTCATTCAGATCAACATTTCTCCGTCGTCTTCTTCGGTAATCCTGTAGGTCAAATTCATCCATGAGTAGTACCTCCCCATTCTGTTTATTTTCTAAGTATTTGCTAGTCGACACTCAGTCGGCTTTTATTGTCGACACCTAGTCTATTTATTTGTCGACTTTATTTTAATGTTCTTTTATGTGTCGATTATGTGAGAGTAAATACGGAGTAAGTAGAAAAAAATAGGGCGTCCCCTATTTCATTATGAGCAATGACTAGTTGATTCCTTTTAGTACTCCTCCGCAAACATGAGGATGACTCTGCCGATTTCATCATAGACGATGATTGCTGCTTCAATTGGGTAATCGACTTCATAGATCGTATCTTCCATAAAGGCAGGGTACTCCTGACGATGAACGATCCGCTGTGATGCCTGCCCATTTCGTTCTACCCTCGATAGCTCAAAGTATTGCAGGTACTCAATTTCATCTTGTTGACGGTCACTAGTGAATGAGTCTACGATATTCCAAATCAAGCGCTGCAATTCTTCTGATAGTTCCTCTGCAGCACGCTTAGTACTGTATCTGCTTTCCGTCTTGAACACTGATTTATCTCCTCTCATTACTTAAATGAAATTTGCAGTATACAATTCCAATGTCATTACGAGGAGAATTCCATTGTCACTCCCTTGTAATACCAACGCACTCACATAGACCTGACCATCAGCACAGAGAATCTCATCAGTATATTCAAATATGACAGCTGCAATGTCTACTCGATGTTCCTGCAGTTCATCCAGATCTCTCTCTGACTCAAGAACTAGAACATAGCCTCCGTAGCCATTGTCCATGTCCCTATTTACTCCGTATTCGGCATCTAAAATTTCGACCGTTTCTTCTACCACTTTGATCACTGAAGCAGGTAGTTCTCTAATTAACTCCAATTCACTTACATGGGCAATCTTTATCACGTGATCTCCCCCTTAGCTCAAACTATCGAACGACAGATCAAAGGAACCATGGATCAATCAACCCATGATTCCTTATGCTGTGACTATTTTCACCTGCTTACTCCCTATGATGTTAATAGGGTTAATGCTTCCCCATTGCCTATTCATGAGTGAATTAGGTTAGCTTCAAGCATGACTTGATTATAGGCTTTAGCTTCCTCAATCGATTCAAACGACCTGGACCAATCCAAGGTATAATAGTCAGCCTTATTGCCGATCTCAACGTGCCAACCACCAGCCACACACTCACCGAACTCGGACTTTCCCATCCAAGCTTCTACTGCTTCCTTTGCTAGACTGCCTATATTGAAAATTGCACGACCATGGCATTTCCTACACCGACCAGTTATTAAAGGCATGACTTATTCCTCCTCATTCATTGTGACTTTTGCAGGATCAACAAAGGACTGACTTTCGGGCTGTACTTTTAGTTCAATGCACTCTCCAACTTTTACTGGGCTAAAGTATAGGTCACGCTCAATGCCAGGGATACCATGCCATTTGATGGATTCTAATTCGTGGAGGGTAAAGTAACCCCACTCTTTTTCTAGCCCATGAACAATGCCAAAGAACAGGTAATCACCCTCTTCTTGACGTTCTCCCTCAACGACATACCAAGTCCAGTCACTTCCTATGGCAAAGAATTTGCAAACTATTGTTTTAACCTGAGTTTCGATTTCCTCTGTGCTATACAGTGCAGGGATTTTTCTTTCAAGTTCCTTTGTCAGTAATTTCATAAGGTTACTCCTCCCTAAGTCCCAACCAGATTGTGTGTATTAAATGAGCAAATTTATGGATGTCTCAGCATTAATGCAGAATCATCTAATGATTATTAGTTAGCTTAGTTCTTCCAGCCACCGATCAACCTCTTCCTCTAAATTCCTTCTCCAGAAATTGCACTAGCGTTTCCGGCAGTCTAGACTCACCTTTGAGTTTCTCAATGTCACACAACAATTTGATTGTTACCAATGGTTTTCACCCCTTACATCCAGAAGTTTCTGAAGATCCATTTACGTAATATTACCGCCAATGCTCCGCCGAATACTGCCGTTGATCCGACGTTTTCCCCAGTGTACAAGCCAACTATTACGCCGATGATTGCTCCACCTACTGCCCATTTGATGATCATGATCTTTACCTCCCTTTTTCGAATTGACTACTTTAGGTTTCTTGTTCTTTGTGCTCCGGAAGAATATTTGGCATGTCCAAATCCCTTTCTTAACTATTTTGATAATATATATTTGATATCTATTTAGAAAGCCTAGAGCAATTCAATAGCAGAAGCTTTATCTTTCCTGCTGGTGTTCACGTAGTAAGATGCAGTTGTTTGGACACTGGAATGCCCCACTAGCGCTGAGACGGTAGTTAACGGCACATGGGCCTTGGCGAGCAGTCTAGTGCAAAACGTTCTCCTGAATTTGTGAGGATGAGCCTGTATTCCAGTCTCTAAACTGATTCGTTTCAGTACTTTATTAAGGGAATCTCGGTTCATCTTTGCAGCTCTTTGGGTAACAATAAGGAACTTGCTGTCTGCAGCCTGGTTAAGCTTTCTCTCACCATTCAGGTATTCACGTATCACTTCAACGACCTCTCCTTTGAGTGGAACCTCCCGTCTCTTGCCACCTTTACCCCATGCCACAGTCAGGTTCATTCCAACGAGGTCTAGGTCTGTTAGTCTTAGTGCTACCAATTCTGAAGCTCTTATGCCTGTATAGAGGAGTAGCAGAACGATGAGCTTGTCCCTTTGGTTTACCTTTCTGGTATCGGCTACATGGAAGAGCATCTTCTCCACCTCATCCTCCGTGAACACCTGAACTTCCTTCTCTGAGCCATGGGCAACTTTGACTCGATCACGCCTTGGATCAACGGCTTTTTCCTGTGTCAGACCCTGTTCGATCAAGCAGGAGTTGAAGGAGCTCAAGCTGTTGATTTTCTTGTTGATGGTTGAAGATTGATACTCTGCTTCTACAAGGAACTTTCTGTAAGATGTTGCATGGACTCGATGAAGCTGTCCGTGGAATTCTACACCCTTATCTTCAAGCCAATCTAGAAATGCACTGATGTCTCCGACGTATGATTTAATGGTGGCTGTGCTCTTACCATCTGCAAGCAAATCCTCCTTGAATCTCACTAGGATGTTACTCATGAGTTCTTCTTTTTCCATTTTCGATTCACTCCTTCTCAAAATAGTGAAAGCCCTACGAATCCAAATATTCGTAGGGCTTTCTATACTCTCTGCATGGTTACATTAGTTGGTTTTTAATAAATTCCCCAGTCGCCACTGGAATATTTCATGTACCATCCCCGGCCTTCATGAAGGTAGAGTGCCACCTTGTACTCATCTCTAAAGTAAGCTATCATTTCGTCTCTTAGACTTTCTAGAGTGCTGAATTCTGTTCTGTGGACAAATAATGGTTTTGGTAATTCAACTTTCACATCAACAGTATATCCATAATTAATTCGTAATTTTACTTTGTATTTACAACTTTTCAGTTTTTTTTCGCACAATTGAATTATTTTGTATAAATAATCTTGAAGCTTATTATCATCTCCCAATATCTCGTCTGCTGTTTCAGCCAGATCATGTTCTTCTATCCCCATTAAACCAAAAACAAACCCCGTATACTGTTCCTCCTCCTTACCGTAATTAGCATTCGTAATAACTTCAGCTGTTGCCATAATTTATACCCTCCTTTTAATACTACTACTATATTTAGAGATTCCTTGTGAAAAACTGAATCACTTATGCTTAGAAGCGATTCAGTTCGTCTTCACTCTAATAGAAAAGGAATTGTCTGTCAAAGCTCGCTAGGTCCGATTTTTCACAATCGAATTCCATGACTGGGGAGCATGTGCTTCCGAATACCGTCAACTCAAAATAATTTCCTCCTTATTTCGTTCTCTACCTTACTTTTTCACATTTAGACTTGAACGCATCATTATATAGTGAAAGTCCTACGAATCCAAAAATTCGTAGGCTTTGTGTACTCTCTGCATTTTTATTTTTCTTCTGCCAGTTTTCAGTAGATAGAATGCTCAGAAGTCCTTGCCATTCCTAGCAATCTGTCAGCTGATTTTACATACCACTCTTTTTCTGCCAGTTTGTGCATCTTTTTTCGGCCACTTCTAAGCATTAATTCTAACGAACCATTTGCTATTAAGACCGAATTGTAGTGACGGTGCCGAAATTATTATAAGTATTTTAATCGTCGGCTTTATACGGTTTACCGTTCAAGCTCATTTCCATAGTGTATGCCTTTACTTTGCGTATTTCCATCAGATCCGTGACCTTGAGAATTGTACTTACGATTGGATTCAACTGATTGTGGGTGAACAGTGTCTTTAGGTAGGTGCGGCTGATCTTTTCATCCTCCAGGACCTTACGCAGCTCCTGAGCGAGAGTGTCTCCATCGAAGTAGTTCACCAGAAAGACCATCACCTTCGGGGTTCGTTTCAATGCCTCGATTGCGTTTTCTACAGTGGGATCAAAAAGGAATACCTCAGCTGCCTGTTTTTGCTTGTCTGTAAAGTTATTATCCGAATAAATAGTTCTAATACGGTCTATGTGGCTAATACTGCTTTTCTTTTTTAGAACTCTATCCAATGTCTTCAATATATCGTTCAATTTATCTCCTCCTACTTTCACCTATTGGTCTCTTCACTTTAGATCCAAGATTTCCTCATGACTACTTGACTCACTTAATCTTAGCTCAGTTGCTATTACATCATATTTTAATACGACAGGAAATGATGGTCAAATGGTCAATGTCTCATTACAAGCGATTAGCTACAACCGTATTTTGGGATCAGGGAGGGTGTGCTGACGAATAGCGCTAACACAAAATTATTATCTCTCTCTAGCTTACTTTTTCATTATTCACGTTCAATATATAACCCTAACAAGTGTCCATCACCACCGGCTGCACTAGGATGCTTTGCCTTGGTCCATTATTTCTCAACATTTAGAGCCTGAAAGCATAGCAAAAAAGCCCCACGTCCTTTTGGAACCTGAAGCTAGAATTGTGTCGACGGTACCGACGGTAGCGTTGAATCAGTTTGCTGAATCCGAAAAAGCGTCACCTCTGCACTGCGGCACCGTCGACACTTTAGGATGTTGGGACCCCGATGTACACAGACATAGTTTTGATCAACTCACTGCCTAATTTATATTAGGTAGTGAGACATAGTCCTATGGAGATTGTGCCTTTCCTTGGGACGCACGCTCTTTGCCATGCTTGATATTTCTGCCACTTCTTATGTAGTGAGCTATGAATATCTTTGCAGCGAGTTTCATGTCTTCATCCTGGAAACAGCAAAAGAGCCCTTCGCCTAATTAAGGCGAAAGACTCTCTTGTGACAATTTGTCGAACCTTGGTGGGGTCAGACCCCGGGGGGAGCGGACGACCAGCGGAAGTCCGTTCCCTCGAGCAAAATTTGACCGAATGGGAGACTTTTCCCGAGTATGCTCTTTGAAAATTCAAAAACTCATATTCCTCCTCTGGAATTCTTCTTTTTGAATTCTATAGTCAGAATATACTGACATATTTTTCTGCTTCTTAAGAACAAACGTGCACTTTTTTAGTCTATAATAGGGCTAACTGTTACACTTTTAGCCCTCCCTTTGTTACATTTTTAATTAAGTCTGTCCACCCGAGCAGGGAGACTTTTCCCGAGCAGTGTTGTCTCTATCTGCTCCTGGACAAAATCCAGCATCTCTTCCAGTGTGCGAAAGTCTTCTATGTATAACTCTGTCATGGTTCACTCTCTCAGTGATTTGTTACTTCTGCGCAAAGTATATCACGAAAAAGTGCAAAAACCTCCAAAGAGCTCATTGTCCGAGGCTCCATTAGTAAACAGCAAAAGAGCCCTTCGCCTAATTAAAGGCGAAGGGCTCTCTTGTGACATTTTGTCGAACCTTGGTGGGGTCAGACCCCTTTGGAAAAGCCGACCGGATGGGAGACTTTTCCCGAGCATTGAGACAATTTGTCGAATCTTGGTGGGGTCAGACCCCGTGGGATGGCTGACCGGATGGAAAGCCGTCCCTCGAGCAGACCCCTTTGGAAAAGTTGACCGAATGGGAGAATTTTCCCGATTACAGTCCTAAAACTGTTACTACAAATGTTTTTGTAGTAGTCGCAGCACCCTTTGTAATAGTAGCTGTCAATGTAACTTGTACATCAGCTCCATTAGGTTGAGTTACTGAACCATTATTTGCAACTATAGCTGTATTACTTGAAACCCAAGTTACTGTTGTTCCTGGGGCTTGAATGGCTACTAGTACTAAGTTAGCATTTACATTATTCAAGTCGCCAGCAATTGCTAATGCGGCCTTAGCTGTTGCTACATCTAATACATCTTGTAAAGCTACCATCTTAGCTAGTAAATCAACTAATTTTGTTGCGTTTGCTGGTTTAACTAGAGCTTCTTGCGCATTTGTTAATGCATCAAATGAAACTTTTGCTGCATCAATTGCTGCTTTGTTCCCAATAACAGCTGCTGCTACTGTCGGTAATGCTTCGATTGCTGTATCAACACCATCAGCTGCTAATTGATCAGTTGCTGCATTAGCGGTAGCTTGTAAACTAGCCATTTTAGCAACTAAACCACTTAACTTAGTTACGTTAGCTGATTTAACAAAATCTTTTCTTGCTGGGGTTAATGCATCATATAGTAATTTAGCTGCATCAACTGCTGCTTTGTCTGTAAGAACAGCTGCTGTTACTGTTGGTAGTGCTTCAATTGCTGTGTCTACATTAGTTACTGCCACTGTTTGAACGCTAGCTACTTTAGTACCAACCATTGTAGTAACAACACCATTTACTACTACAATATTTGCGACTTCGTCAGTTGCGATTAAGGCTGTATCAATCGCAGTATCACCAACTGCTATAATACTTCCTTGTGCAGTTTTAAGAATTGTAGCTGTTCCGTATACATAAGGAACATTGTCAACATAAACTGCATTGTTTGTAGCGTCTATATAAGTTACCACACCAGTCGTTACTACTGGAGTAACTACAGTACCACTACTTACAATGTTCACTACATCAATGAACTCACTAGTTGCTGGAACTTCTTCATCAAGAGATAGATTTACGGTATCGCCAGTTTTGATATCTCTCAATGCTTTAACCAGAATGTCACCAGTATCTTTAGAGTTGATTACAGAACCATCAGATACCAATGTGTAAGTTCCAGCGTTAACGCCACTGATTGTAACTGTACGGTCGGACACATTTACAGCAGTTACAACTCCTTGCTTACTTACTACATCAATATCTTCAACCATGGTTGTGTCACCATCGTTGACTGCCAGTGTTACTACTGATTCTTTAACGACTGTGCTGAGTTTTACTTCGTCTACGCTATAAGTTTTCTTAACACCGTCAAGTAATACATTCATCTCAATGATTTCATTATCGGTGTTACGCAATACTTTTGTTACAACTGCGTTGTAATCAGTGGTATCTTCAGCGTCAGAATTCTTGATTACTAGGTATTCAACTTCATTATCATCATTTACATAATAAGAAGCTTCAAATACTTTGAATCCTTCATCGGCTAAAGCTCCCCATGTGGTTACATCAATGTCATCAGCATCTGGCTTGTAGCTTGTTGTCCAACCTGCAGAACCATCAAACACTACTGTGTTAGACATTAATTTGTAACCATCGATGAACTTATCATCTAACTCAAGAGCATTTGTTGTTTCAGAGAAGGTCTTTTCAGTCATGAAGGAAAGACCAATAATGACTCCAGCATCATCTGTTTGGACTTCAATGAAGTCATTGTCTTGTGTTAACGAATCCAAGCCTGTAATTACAGTGCCGAGTACATTTCCAGCTTCATCCAAAGCAACAATGTTGGCGTTGGTAAGAGAGGAAAGAGCAAACTTATCAATGTCAACAGTACCACCTGGGAATACTTCATCAACTTCGTACTCGAGTCCTGCAGCATTCGTAATGGTCTCAAGTGTATCAACACGGAAGGTATAGAGTTTTTCGTCTCCGTCTCCATTAACACCTTCTAGTTCTAACGTCCCTCTACCTGCTGCTCCACTTGCATTGTAATATACTACATCTTCAGTTAAGTGGAGACCTAAGTCATTCGATGGAACAATCTCTTGTGCACCAGTAATAAAGACTGCATCACCTTTGTGGTCTAGGAATAAAGTAACGTCTCCGCCTGCTTGGAATTCTTCGGCAGCATCACTATCTAGATTTTTAAATTCGTCTCCATCTAAATATTGAACAGCTGAATTAGTATATCTAGCCGCGTTGTAGGTGTAAGTTTTTCCGTCCATTCTGATTTCATTTGAGAATACATCCTCAATTTCACCAGTAACTGAATTGTTGTAGACTACTGCGAATCCGTCTTCTTCATTAGAATCAGCAGTGAAGTAGATCATGTCGCCTTTTTTAAGATCACTAGTTGCGATTGTCTTACCGTCTTTAACAAGGAGATAGTCTTCTAGATCGACTTCGCTGTCATCAAAAGAAACAGCTACATCTCCATCAGTTTTCTCAACAACAAGGAATTCATCCCAGTTGTAAGCAACAACTAGCTCAACGTCTCCGCTCTTGTCGAAGAACACCCTAGCATAGTCATATTCAACGCCATCGTTGCCTAAAGTTGCACTCGTATCGTTTAGATAGAACTTAAATGCAGATCCTTCTGCAAGGTCATATGCTTCTCCACCGATTTCGATTTCTCCAACATCACTGCCAGAACGAGTATCGGTTACTTCAAGCCCACCAGCAACAACTTCTTCAGTTTCATATGCGATGTTTACTAGGTCACGATCGGCGTTATACCACACACGTGCTTTACGGCCTAGAGCATCACCATAATCAAATTTTACAGTTGAAGGAATGTTAACTGTTACTGCTCCAATTTTGATCTTGGCATCAGCTGGGTCAACGTCTGTAATTCTTTCTTTGACGTACGCTGGGCGGTTAAACGTGGTTTTTAGACTTGTTCCATCAGCATTTACTGTGATGGTGTAATTAGTAACATAAGCAAGCACTGGATTAGCTTGATTAGCATCATCATGCGAATACAATTCAACTGTTGCGGTCATACCATTTGCAGATAATATTGCAGTTTTAACGCCATAGCGAGCCATTGTGTTAGCATTTTGAACCGCAACATCTGACGTCTCAAGCTTTTTGATCGCTTTGCTGAAAGAAATTTCGAGAACACTGTTCGCATCGTTAAGTGCACTTACCGAAACAATTTTCAATACATTAGAATCAGGTGTTACTTCGCCTTTAGAAATTCCAACGCGTACACTTTCAGGAACAACAGCTTCACCACCGAGAGCAGTTACAACAGTGCTAGCACTGGATTTGCTGAATGTGAAAGCTGCAACAGCAGGAACGGTCTTGCCGTCTGTGAGTACGATAGGAGATTTGGTTTCGCCTGCAAGTGGTGCACCCGCAAGAGCATCAATAGCAGTTACTGCATTAGCAACGTAGACATTGTCAAAGTTGAGAGTTGCAGCGAAGTCTTGGATTACTTGGTTGTTGGTGTCATAAGCTGTCATACCATAGTGGCGAGTAGCGCCTGGGAATTGTGCTTTGACAGTTTCGCTGATAACGCCTGTTCCACCAATTACATCTGAAGATGTAATGTTAGCAGCCACGAATGCTTTGACACTAGCAGGCACTGAATCTTTTTCAGTTAAGAGAATTGGTTGACCTGCAGAGGAAGCGATTGAAGCGACGGAAAGAGCATCTTGGTTTAACCAGCCGTATGCGACTGCAACTTTATTTACTGGAGCGCCGAGTTTTACCATTTCTTTAGCAATGTTGACTGAAGTGTCGAAACGGTCATTTCCGCCTAGCGAAACAACTGCAATACCCATACCTTTGAGTTCAGCAATTACTCCTGCACTGATGACTGCTGTTCCACTAGTTACATAGACTTTTTTAACAGCGAGTTTAATGAGTTCTTGTTTGGTGTCAGCATTCAAAGCTGCGCCAGCACCTTGAAGAAGAATTGGAGCTTTCAAGAATTTAGCGAGTGGGCCAGAGGTCAATGCATCAACCATTCCATAAGAAGCTGAGGATGCAAGGATTGCTGTACCAGTCCAGCCTGTTTGATCAGCGATTTTCACTGCTGTTTGTTCAGCAGTTACACCTGCTAAGCGAGTTGGAACTGTACCTGCTGCGAATGCGTTAAAAGGAACAAGTGATAGGACCATACCAGCGATAGCTAATGAGGCTAAGGCTTTTTTAGTTTTTTTCATGTAGTGAATATCTCCTCTCGTCTTTTGGATCTTTTCTCTTTCTTTGGTGAACGGTAACTCTGTTGACAACCTAGGACGTCATGTAGTCGTCCCTCACCCCCCTTAAAATGTGTAGCACAATCTTTAGACATTGCGCAATATCTAAAAGCATTCACAGAATAAAGTGGGAGCGTCCCCCCTAAGGATGATTCCATCATCCCTCCTGTGACGTACTCGTTAGAACGCATAATAATGAGGAACCCAATAAAAGGGTTTGTATTAGCTATATGTATTCTACAGGATAGCCAATATTCCTTCTTTCTGTCCGAACTTTTTTTCAAAGGGGCTCGGTATTAGTCAGGCCCTCGGACAGGTTCTCACTAGTACTCGTTTAGTTTACACTAAAACTTACTAGTTTTCCACCTTTAGTCAAAAAATATACTATAAATATACCGACTTTCTGGTGGAACACTTGAATTATAGCATGGAGTTTGGCTTTAGATGTTAATATTTTGTGGGATTTTGCTACATAAGTTGTTAAATTTAATACCCTTTGAACCTCAGAATCCCTTGGTAGACTCCTAAAGCGGCTTTGCTTTGGAAAGCCGGAGTTAGGAGAAGTTGTTCTTCTGTCGGGTTAGAAATGAACCCGACTTCTACTAAGACCGCAGGCATCTTGGTATTCTTAATGACATAGAAGGCCGCATCCTTTACGCCGCGGCTATTTAAGGCGATTGCCTTTACCAGCTCACTCTGTATACTCGTCGCTAAGTCCTTTGACTGGGCGGCCACTGGACTAGCCGAACTATAGAAGGTCGATATTCCACCTACCTCAGGATTACTGAAGGCATCGTTGTGGAGGCTGATAAAAAGATCTGCGTTTCGATCGTTGGCAATCTTCACCCGAGCCTGAAGGTCTGAAAGCTCGGAGTACGTTCCTGCTGCAGGGGTAACATCCGTGCTGCGCGTCATGATGACTTGTGCCCCGGCCGAGCGCAACAATCCTGAGAGCTTAAGGCCAATTGCTAAGGTATTGTTTTTCTCACGAGTCCCTGTCGGTCCAATAGCTCCTGTGTCCGGACCCCCATGTCCAGGGTCAACGACAATGGTTACGCCTGCTAAGAGGAATGCTGGCTGCACGCTACCTTCCAGTATACCTTTAATATTATCTGTGAGGACCGCCAGTCCGCCGATGATCACGACATTCATGGGCGCATCAGTGGGTCTAGATAACACACCATAGGTTGAGCCTGGTAATGTTGTTCTTTGGGCCATAACGATTCCTGCTCGTTTCTTAGCTGCTAGCCCCCCTGCCGCGAGGGCATCGGGAAAGTTCTCACCGGTTACTAAATACGTCGTTTGAGATGTCAGGGTATCTCGGGCAAACTCATAGACATTGGCGGCGGTCTCATAGCGGTCGTTGCCAAAAATCCGTTGTACATTCTTCACATTGCTTAGGCTGGCACTGGATACTACGGCTTCTCCGCCAACCACGATGGTATTGATATCCCCTTGTTGTTGCATTTTATCGATTGCTTGCCGAGTCTTCTCAGGCATCTTCTTGGCGCTCGTCAGAAGGATCGGAGCTTGGATCGCGCCTGCGTAGGCTGAAATTGAGAGTGCATCTGGGAATTGCTCCCCACTCACTAAGATGACTTCTCCCTTGGCCCCAACGCGCTCTGCTACCTTTTGAGCGGTTTCAAATTGGTCATACCCTGCTATGCGTTCTGGTTTAGCTAAGCCTGCATTTTGGATATCTGAGACAACCTTAGGGGTTAAGGCTACCTCTCCACCTAAAAGGATGACCTGCTTGGCGCCTAGACGTTTGATTTCCTGCAAAACCTTGGCATCCATTCCCGCCGCTGGGGTAAGCAAAATCGGTGCATCTAACTTACGGGAGAGTGGCGCCGCAACGAGGGCATCTGGGAAATGGTCACAATTTGCCAGTAATACTGTATCGGCCTGCTGCCAACCTAGTTTAGAGACTTCAATAGCCGTATCTATTTGACGTACTCCGGCTATCCTTGACGTTTCGAAGGCCAGGGCCGAAGCGTTGGCGGGATTCTGAAATCCGAGTAAGAATCCAATTACTACTACTAACAGCCCTATGAGTCTCAATTTTATGTTTGCCACATCATAATCCCTCCTCGTATAAGTCTACTTGTATGCTTTCGACATGCTTCGCAGATGTCCTGCCAAGATTTATAGGACTTTCGTCCCGATATTACTTGATATTTCTCAACATTTATTGCACCCAAGATTCCACAGTGTGTACGACATTTTCCGGCATTGCCATGACTCCTCCGAACACTTCAACTTGTCTGCCCTTCCAGGAATTCAAGAGGGTAGACAAGCTTGCCGGAATAGCGGAATGGGTGGGGACTATAACTACCCCCGTTCCGTAAAACGCCGCTCGGACGGCCCCTGTGAGAGCATCTGGGTAATTTTCTCCTGTGGCGAGTTCTACCTTGGCAGTTGTGGGTGGATAGGCTTGTAAGACGGCCGCCGCTGTGTCGTAGGCTGTAGCTCCGCTGATACGCTTGGGATTGGGGAGGCTTGCCGTCGCGTCCACTCCGATCACGGCTGTCCCTCCAATGACTATGGTATCGGTCACCTGGAGTTCCTTAAGTACGGTTCGGACCTCCTCAGTCAAGACTGACGGTTCAGTAAGTAGGATTGGAATTCCCTGACGAGCAGCCCAAGCAGAGATGACTAAGGCATCCTGGAAGGAACGCACACTGGCAACGACAGCCCTCCCATGGGTACCGAGTTCTCGGGCGATGGCAACGGCCGTTCCTTCAGCTGAGTAGCCGGAGAGACGTTTAACCTCATACGTCTGCCGAAGTTCTGCTTCGATAGTCGCAGACAGGGCAGCAGTACCTCCGAGGAGGTAAAGGGTTTTCGGAGCCAGTCTTTGCAGTTCCGCTCGGACGCCCTCCGTGAGCTCAGAGCTTGGAGAGAGCAGGATCGGGGCTTGGAGCTTATAGGCAAGAGGTGCACCTGCTAGGGCATCTGGGAACTGATTCACTTGGGCGAGAATAACGGTATCCGCGCCCGTTGTAAAGGTCGCTCTAGAAATCTTTACCGCTGTCTCCTCCGCCGTAACTCCAGCCAATCGGTTGCCCTCTGTACTTACCTGGGATGTACCTACTGCATAGATTCCACCTCTATAGAGCCCGAGCCTAGCCTCCCAATTGACGATCTCTCCACCAGTGGCAAGCCAGCGGGAGCCAGTCCAGTGATAAATAACTCCTCCTGAGTCTGCTTTAAGAGCGGGCTCGTTCACCTTGAAAGAGAGCATTCTCTGTGGGATTACACTTCCCCACTCCAGCTGAAAGACTGGGGTTAAAAACAATGCACCGTTTGGTAAACTGGCAGGAGGCGTGATGGTCTTCAAGGATACGTTGGCGGAGCTGACAAACGCTTGGGCAGGTATTGTTAAGGACACCTGTGTTGAGCCCGCTGAGGCTTGAACAGTTCCACCCGAGGAGTTGACTGGAGTTAAAGCCGATAATTCTTCCTGCGTTTGCTTAGCAAGGGTCAAGGCTAGTTTCACATCCACGAGCCCATAACCGTACAGGGTATCTCTTCCTGAAGCGCCTAGATCTTTTACTCCCGCTTCCAGAACTTTGATCACTTGGTCTCTAGACCAAGCTGGATGTTGACTCCAGATCAAAGCCGCTTCTCCTGAGACAAAAGGGGCGGCCATGGAGGTTCCACTCGAAGTGGCGTAGCCTGAGCCCGTAGTCTTGCTCCACCAAGTACTTATGATTGAATCCCCCGGTGCGCTCAGATCGACTTCTGGACCTGTGACTGAGTAATTAGCCACGTTGTTAGCTTGATCAGTTGCTGCTACGGCTAGAACATCTGGGTCAGAGGCAGGGTAACTCACACCGGGATTTCCTTCTTTATCAGGATCATAATTCCCTGCAGCCGCGATCAACAAGCACCCTTTATTATAGGCATAAGCAATCGACTTGCTTAAGATATCTGAGGAGTGCGATCCATGTTCAGTGCCAACGCTTAAATTAATGATCTTTGCCCCGTGATCGGCGGCCCAGACTATACCGGCAGCGATTGCATCGTCATACCCTTCTCCTATGGCATCCATGGCCTTAATCGGCATGATTTTAGCCCGATAGGCTACACCGACAACCCCCACATTGTTGCGTACAGCAGCGGCGATTCCTGCGACGTGGGTTCCGTGTCCATTGTTATCTCGATTGGCGCCTGGTGCTTCACTCTGTGTGATGGCATTGTAGCCGGAGACTAAATTGTCCTGTAGATCTGGATGGGCTAAAGCTACGCCCGTGTCGATCACAGCTATTGTTATACCCTGTCCTGTTGCCCCTTGGCCCCAGGCTCCTGGTACGTTGCCTGTGACCATGGACCACTGATCCTTGAAAAACGGATCTTGCGGTAGAGGTAATGCATTAATTGTACGGAGATAGTTTTCTTCAGCGTCGATTATTCCGGGAGTCTTCTTCAGGTTCTCTAAGGCTTGTTGCACATTTACATTTGTATTTGCCTTAAATTCTAACGTCGCATAATTAAGAGGGCCCCTGCGTACAATTTCCACTCCGAAGTCTTGAGCGACCGTTTCGACGTTTACCCCTGGAGCTAAAGAGATGATGACTTGAAAAGGTTTCACGGGTAGGGGAGCTAGTCCTAAGTTACATACTAGGAGCCCTGTAATTAATAAAGTTACAAGCCCGGATTTCGCTTTATGCATAATGTTTCTTCTAATAAACATGTCTAACACGTCTCTTTCTAGATTAAAAGTATCAAGATGTTATTCGACAATTAAGCCAACTCTCCTTTCTTTTTTGGTTTAGTGGAGCTGTTAGTTCTCTTAGAATAGAGAGCACTGTGGGATATTGGAAATTTCGTTTCTAGGAATACAGGGAGGATTTCGCCTCTTTACAAAGAATATTGTAGGGATACAAAACTTAAAATGGAGGTTTCAGTATTAATGCAGCTCTTTAAAAAAGCAACCAGTATTTTCTGCGGTTTAGCCATTGTTTTAAGCCTTGCACCCTTACATCCACTTAGTGTACAAGCTGAACCGGCTGAATCGGTCACTAATCGCATTTATGGGAATACATTGTATGATACTGCGGTAGAGATTTCTAAAAAGGGCTGGGATAAAGCCCATGTCGCTGTGCTGGCGACCGGAACTAATTTTCCAGATGCCTTAACTGGAACTGTTCTGGCGCATAAAGTCGGTGGGCCTTTACTGCTTACGCAATCGAATTATTTAAATCCCGCTGTATTAGAAGAACTCAAACGTCTCGGTACGCAAGAAGTGTTTCTGCTGGGTGGAACGGTTGCCATGAACAGTTCGATCGAAGAGTCCCTCAAGTCGCAAGGGATCTTGCCACGGCGTCTCGCGGGCTGGGATCAGTATGGTACGGCTGCGGCTATTGCTGGTGAAGTAACTCCGAGTTCTGACCAGGCGTTCTTGGTCAACGGCGAACATTTTGCAGATGCTTTAAGTATTTCATCCTATGCGGCTGCTCAAGGTATTCCGGTCTTACTTACACGAAACGATTCACTTCCACCGGAAACCGCTACTGCATTGACCAATATGGGTGTTCGAGAAGTGACGTTGATTGGCGGCAAGGCCGTGATTAAGGACGCGGTTGAAGCACAGCTAAGCAAACTCCCTCAGCCTGTTTCAATCAAAGCGAGATATGCCGGGTACGACCAATATGAAACAAACACCACTGTACTCAATCAATTACCGTTTGAAACTTCTAATGTCTATGTAGCCACGGGAGAAAACTTCCCAGATGCCTTAGCGGGTGCAGCCCTTGCTGCCATGGATAAGGCGCCTATTCTGTTACTTCCCCATGCGCAACTAGGCGCTTCTACAACCGCTTACCTCAATCAAAAACGCGCCTCTGGTGTGGCTTTTACAATTTTGGGGGGGTGGGGCATTATCGATTACAAGCTAGAAAGTGTCATTCGCACTGGGGTTGCCCAGCCGCGAATTTCTCTCCAGTACACTCAGGGGGCCTTAACAGGTTTGCAGGGAATGCTCAGTCAGATCCAGTCCATACCCTCACCTGCCACGAATTATGCAGATATAATTGCACCCAGCTGGTATTACCTAGATGATACTGCCGATGGTAATGTCGTTGGAGGGTGGGATGCCACTTCGAGTGATTATGCCAAGTTCACAGCCTCTGTGCATTCTCGCAATTTGAAGGTCCTTCCGGTCATTCAATCCTCATGGGCCAGTTCCAAAGCCGTTGATACCGTACTTGCTTCTCCAACTGCCCGGGCTAAATTACAGAGTCAGATTAAAGAACGCATTCTCAGCACCAACGCTGACGGAGTCGTCATCGACCTTGAATTCATGAGTGATGCCACAGGGCCCTATCTCACCCAGTTCATGAAAGAGCTTTACGCCCAACTTCATCCCTTAAATAAGTTAGTGGTTCAAGCGGTCATGGCCCGAACCGGCTCTGAGGCTTGGCTCGGTGAGTTTGATTACCCTGCCCTCGCTAAGCATGTGGATTACTTGAACATTATGACGTATGACTACAGTCACGGGTCACCTGGACCTATTGCCCCACTTGACTGGATGCGTAAGGTTTTGCAGTATACCCGCGGACAAGGGGTTGACATGCAGAAAGTTCTCCTCGGTATCCCCTACTACGGGGTAGACTGGTCGACTAAAGACTCAGGGGTAACCTATACCCGACGTGCCAGCGGGATGGCAGAGCTGTCAGCCTTAGCTAACGGCCAAGTACAACGGGATGCATCCCAGATCCCTTACTTTTATTACAGCGATGCCTTAGGCACACACACCGTTTATTATGACGATCAGCAGAGCCTGAATGCCAAAATGGAGTTGCTTAACCAATATAGGCTTGGCGGAGTCGGTGCTTGGTCCCTTAAATGGTCTCTGAACCCTACAAGCTCTAGTGCCATTTTCCCTCTTATGAAGCAATATTTACGATAGCCCATTCTTCCTTCTTCCTAACTCACCCTCTACGGTTTTAGCGGGGCAGAACCGAAAAAAAGTTATAAGCCGTTCACTGACTCATAGAAACAGTGAACGGCTTATAACTTTACTCTAATATTCCTCCATCAACAAAAACTCGGCAATATTTTTATGCTTGACACCTTCAATATTGTCTTGCCAAAAATCCTCCATTGTAACAACATATTTTGGATAATGATCCCTTATACCCAGCAATACCCCAAATTCTCTTTCTACTGTTGATTCTTCAGATAATTTATAGGCTACCTGAACATAAACTTTTTGTTCTTTTTTTTCTGCCACAAAGTCAATTTCCTTATCATCAAACTTTCCAACATATACCTGATATCCTTTGCGCTTGAGTTCTAGGAAAACAATGTTTTCGAGAATTCCGGATATATCTCTGTCCTTATATCCCATCACCGCATATTTCAAACCTTGGTCACCAAGAAAGTATTTCTCGTTGGTTTGCAAAACCTCTTTGCCCCTCAAATCATATCTCGGTACTCGGTAGATTATAAATGCACCTTCAAGAGCATCTAGATAATTATATACAGTTTCTATATCCACCTTTCTCTGCTGATTTTTGAAATAATCCGCTACCTTCTTGCCAGAAAACATATTTCCAATGTTTTCAAAAACGTATTTCACAATCCTCTCCAATAGCTCAATATTTCGTATGTGATTACGCTGGACAATGTCTCGCAGGATTGCGGAAGCATAAATATCCTTGATGATTTTATAGGCTTCCTCAGGAGAATAGTCCGCCGTATGAATAATTGGGAACCCTCCCAGCCGTAAAAATCGCATAAATTCCTTTTGAATATCTGTGATATCAGTTCCTGTAAGAATCTTCATAAAATCCAGATTCTCTTTGAATGATAAAGGGGTTACATTGATTTCAATATATCTTCCCGCAATATAGGTGGCAAGCTCGGATGATAATAATTTTGAATTGGAGCCTGTAATATAGATGTCAGCCTTAAAATCTACTTGAAAGGAATTGATAGCTTTTTCCCAACCCTTAACCTCTTGAATTTCATCTAACAGAATGTAGTATTTAAGTTTATTAATCATTTTTGATTTTACGAATGAATATAGACTTTTTGCATCATCTATATTGGAGTACTCCATTGACTCGAAGTTGATATAGACGATGTTCTCGCTACCGATTCCACGTTGTGTGAATTCGTCTTGCAACATCATCAAAATTGCAGATTTACCACTACGCCTAATACCAGTCAGAACCTTAATCAAAGGTTTATCAATAAATGGTCTCAGTTGCTCTAAATATAGTTCTCGTTTAATCATGGTGATCACCCCCTCACTATTATACCCCATCATATATAGAATATAAACATGTTTTAATGGTTATAACCATTAAAACTATAGACTTAATTTTTTGAGGTAAGATATCTCAACTGAGAACCTTCCCTTCCGCACTCTACTTTATCAAAGTTGATTCTTCAATAATTTGCAAGTTACTAACTGGCCCTTGTTTTGCTCGTCCTTTAATAGGCTTGCTTAAAAGCGCTCAAATTGTATAATATTATGAAAGCTAAATCAGAAAATTATGAGGTGGCCTTTTTGTTAATCTTATTGACTATTTTTAATTCCGTACTTATGGTAGCAGGCCAAACGCTTTGGAAGCTGGGGGCAACTGGTAAAGAAGTTAACAGCTTGGGGCAACTCCTGCGCCTTTTTCTCACCCCCTATGTAATCGCTGGTCTTATGGTGTATGCCTTTGCTTCTGTTCTTTGGATTTATATCTTAAACAAAGGCGAGCTGAGCTATGTTTATCCGATTCAGAGTACGGCCTTTATTTTCGCGCTTATTATAGGAACGACGATTTTTAAAGAAGAACTCACCCTCACGAAGGTCATTGGAGTTCTCGTGATTTGTCTCGGTGTTGTGATTATCACACGAAAGTAGGAAGCACGATGTGGAAAGCCGTTAAATATCTACCTGAGAATCTAACTGAGACTAGCGAAATGACGAGAGAGTATTACGGAGATTCCTGGATTTCCGACCCAGGATTCTTGAAATGGCAGTATGAGGACAATCCAGCTGGCTCGGCGGTGATTCAATTGGCCCGAGATGTGGAAACCAATGAGCTTGCCGGTCAAAATGTTGTGATACCGATGCGTTTTAAAACGGATAATAAACCCATGAACGGCACGCTCTGCTTAAACATTCTCACCCGGGAAGCCTTTTGTGGACAAGGGATTTTCACGGGCTTGGCGGAGCCTGTTTACCAAGACTGCGCTGAACAAGGCTTAGAGTTTTGCTATGCGTTTCCCAATCCGAATTCCTACCCTGGGTTCATCCGTAAATTAGGCTTCACTGACCTAGGAAGCGTCCCCCTCTTACTTCGCCCCTTAAACCCCAGAGCCTTGGTTCAAAAGAAAATCGGGGCTTTGCTTGCTACTCTGGCACTCCCCTTCCAGCTTCTCTTCAGGGTGAAAGAGCGCTCCAATGACCGCTATGAAGTCTATCCGCTCTCTGCCTTGAATCTGTCCGAGCTGAATGACTTCTGGACTAAAATACAACACAAATACCCGATCATGGGGATCCGTGATGCGGACTATCTGCGCTGGCGGTATTTTGACATTCCCCTTCGCGACTACCAAATCTACGGGGTTCGCCAGAAAAACAGTTCCACTCTCCTCGGATATATTGTGGGCCGCTGCACTGAAGTGGACGGGATGGCTTCTGGTATGATCGTCGACTTTCTAATTGATCCCAGCCACCCTGCCGTAGGGAGCCTTCTCGTTAATCGTCTCCTGCGTTTCTTTGTGGATAACAAGATGGATTTAGCGGGTTCTCTGATGATGCCCCACACTGAAGAGGCCCGTATCCTTAAAGCTAATCGATTTTTTACCTGTCCTAAAGCTTTAGAGCCCCAGCCCTTCCGGGTTGTTTACCGCAGATTTAACCCCGCAATTGGAGGCGAGAACGTTAAGGTGAGCGTAAAAGTAGATGAAGCAGAAAATAATGATGATTCGTTCCTACACTTAAATCGCTGGTTTTTAACCATGGGAGATTATGATGTAATCTAGGGTTGAGGTAAGGGCACGATGCCTCGTGCCCTTACTCCTTGGTGAATATATCCATGTAACTGCGATAAACATAAACCTTCTTTCTCTTTCCGTTGCTCAAACTTGATAAAATACCTATTTCAATCATTTTCTCAATTAATCTACTCGCTGTAGAATGACTAATTGAAAGTTTGTTCATAACCTCCTCTATACTTAAAGTAGGTTTGTCAAAGAGCCCTTCATAAAGGGTGAGAACACTTGCAGTCAATCTCCCAAGAGTACTTACTCTTCTAAAATCTTTTTCACGTAATAATCCTATCTCTCTGGCCATTGCTGTAGATTCTTTCGAGGTCTCAATGACCCCGCTCAAAAAAAACTTGATCCAAGTTTCATAGTCACCCTTACTATGAATATCGTAAAGGCAATCATAATATATCTGTTGGTGCTTTCTGAAGTATTTGGACAAATACAAGGTTGGTTTGTGTAATATATCTTTCGACGCCAGGTAAAATGCTATTAGGAGTCTGCCCACTCTGCCGTTGCCGTCAAGAAACGGATGAATCATTTCAAATTGACTATGCAATAAAGCAGCCTTTATTAAGGGAGATATATAATCTTCCTCGTGCATAAATTTCTCGAAATTATCTAATAAACCCGCCAGATGATCAACTGAGGGCGGAAGATAGGTAGCCGTGGATATTGAATAACCCCCAATCCAGTTTTGTGACCTTCTAAACTCACCCGGCGTCTTATCGGCACCACGTACTCCTTCCATCAAAATTTCGTGAATTTCCCTTATTAAACGCAGCGAGAGTGGTAAAGTTGATAGGCGCTCGAATCCATAAGTTGTGGCTCCTATATAATTTTCTATTTCTTTAACATCATTGGGCACTTCATCAGACATACCAGCTTCAGCTTTTATCAAATCTGAAAATGTTGCCTGAGTTCCTTCAATTTGCGAGGATAAAGTTGCCTCCTTCCTCGTATACATATACACAAAATAATTGGGTGAAATAAGCGTGTCTGTAACTTCATCCAGTCTTCCGACATATCTGTTAGCCTCTGAAACTAGGTATATCAATTCATTATCATATTGTATTGGTGGATTAATAGGCGGTAAATATTCAGGTACAAAACAGGAGTATTGGCTAATTCCACTTCCGATTTTAACCAGTCTACCGGATCTATGATTCATACAGTAATCTCCTTAATGTTCATTTCACTCTCTAAAATGATTATAATATTATTTAATCCCCATTTCAAGCTCTTAATTGAGGATTAAATAATATTATAAGTAAAATTATGTATTTTTATAACCTAAACTGGAAGAAAATTTTGAGTAGGGTCCCTATGCATTGTGACCCTACTGGATGAAAGCAGGATTATCTATGCAAAATATATTAACCATTGACTTAGAAGAATGGTTTCACGCCAATTATCATGATGACGTATTTGATCCTCAGAAGACGTATGAAGTACGTATTCTGCAAAATACGGAACGGCTGTTAAGCCTATTTGACGAATATAAAGCCAAAGCCACCTTCTTCGTTCTCGGTCACGTCGCTGAACAACATCCCCAATTGATCCGTGATATTGCAGCCTCAGGACACGAGATCGCAAGCCACGGGTATGCTCATCAACTCATCTACCAACAAACTCCAGCGATGTTTAAAGAGGACGTTAGTCAAGCCAAAAAACGGGTTGAAGATATCATAGGTAAACAGGTTAAGGGCTACCGAGCCCCTTCTTGGTCAATCACTCCCAAATCCCTTTGGGCCTGGGAGGTTCTTCAAGACTTAGGCTTCGTGTATGATGCCAGCGTCTTTCCCATTGAAACTTATCTCTACGGCCTGCCTTCCGCGCCTCGCTTTTCCTATCACCCCGAGTCCAACGGAAGGACTCTTGATCTTCTAGAAGTCCCTTCCTCGACTGTACGAGTTTTAACTAAGAATATCCCGTTCGCAGGCGGCTTCTATTTCCGCGCCCTTCCCTATCCCCTAATTGCGCAGTGCATCAAAAGCGTCAATAAAGAAGGCCACCCAGCCATCGTCTACCTCCACCCCCGTGAGATCGACCCCGAACAACCTCGCCTAACTCTCAGTAGGAAAGAACGCCTTATCCATTATTACGGGATTAACGGGTGCCAGAACAAGTTGATACGCACTTTGAAGAAGTTTGAATTTACTTCGATTGAGGGGTATTATAGGCTTTAGGCACGTTCTGCTGTTCTTAAAGCATTAAAAATAGGGTGTAGTGACTTTAGAATGTGCCATTAGTAATAATATGGTAATTTTCCGTAATATCTAGTATAGTATAGTTAATGTATTTTTGATCCGGCCTTACCTATTTGAGTAATCTCGAAAACTAGGGGGTAACCTTGTCAACTGCCCCTACCCTAAAGGGATAGTGGCTTGTAACTAACCAGTAGTACGAACGCCGTAAAGCTCCTACTTTTTATCACTAAAATAGCGTGTTGTTACATTGCAGGGTGATTGACAGCACCCTAACCAATTAAGATACTTGCTTAATTAGCTCTGCGTGAACGTACTCTATTCCGATATTACGCAGATTCATTGCCCCTATACGATCATCGTTGGAAGTATAACCACAATTCTTACAAGTAAAGATGTGATTCTTCTTATCCCGATTTGCTTTTTCAGTGTGACCGCATTGAGGACATTTTTGACTAGTATACTTTGGATCTACGGCAATGGTTAACGAATGGTTAAATGTAGCTTTATATTCAATCATTTGACGTAATTGGTAGAAAGACCAAGAGACGAAAACATAACGATTTTTTAGTTGTACTTTTTCTGTGGCATTTCTAATCCCTGCTAAGTCTTCTAAAACTAGTAACGAGTTCTGACCAGCGTTGTTAACGAGTGCCTTCGATACCTGATGATTTATATCAGTCATCCAACGGTTTTCTCGTTGACCCATTAATCTTAATTTCTTTCTTGAAGAGGGTGTTTTTCTTTGCTGAAGCTCTTTTCTTGATTGAGAGTAAATAGCTCGTTTGTGCTTTATATGCCGACCACGATAGAACTGTGTTTGATTGAAAGAATCGTAACTCGTTGCTACAAAATTGATTCCAAGATCAATGCCCACGACATTCTTAACATCTTGAATCAGAGAGTCTTCTATTTCTTTGGTGGTTGGTATGTGTAAGAAATACTTGCCATGTTTAAATACCAACTTAGCCGTCCCAAATCGCCAAGACCCATCAAAGTATTGATCCATACCATCTTGTTTGAATGAGACTTTAATACGACCATTTAATGTATTGACTGAGAATAGTCCATTTACCAAGGAATAGTCCCGATTCCAAACTAATTCATACTCTGGTTTTTGGAAAAAAACTTTACTAAATTCATGGTTATTTGATTTAGCGGACTTGTACTTGGCAATAACAGTCTTCATTACACTTTGTGCCATTTGTGACTTTAAAGCATAACGCTCCGATCTCAGAAACTCATACGTCAATTTGTGCAATTTTGGCTGAGAAAACTCTTTCGTTAAGAAAACTATATCTGATACGGCGTTCAAACTTTTTTTTATCGAAGAGAGTGTATTTTGTAACTGTAGTGCTTGTTCTGAATTTGGTTGTATTTGGATCTTTGCAGTAATTGTGATTTGCATTGTATCACCTCGTTTCCTTTATATTATACAATGTTTTCACTAATACTTCAATTGATTAACATCTAGTGAGAATATACTCGGACAAAGGAGGACGGCGATTCCTCCCCTAGCCTGAAGGCGTAGGGGTTTCCTCGCTAAATTTTATGAAAAAATATAATTTTACGGTGCTCATTGAAAAAGATGAAACTGGAGGGTATATTGCGACTGTACCAGAATTAAAAGGTTGCCATACCCAAGGAGATACAATCGCTGAAATAATGGCAAATATTGATGAAGCCATCAAATTGTGTTTAGAGGTTCATGCCAAAGACGGAATCCAGGTTTTTAATCCGAACTTTATTGAAGCCAAGCAATATGAGCTGGTAATCTAACCAGAGCAAATTAACGATCATCTCCTCCAAAGAAATGGTAGGAACACCGTCATTCCAATGCACAACAAAGATCTCAAACGAGGACTGATATAAAGCAATCCTCAAGGATATCGGGATATCCGATGAAGAATATGAGGTACTCCGGAAGAATTAAGACTCTAGTTTTGTCTCCACACTTGAACTAAGTAGGAGATCGTAATAATATTACGATCTCCTACTTAGTTCAAGTGTTTTTAGTTTTATTTTACAGATTTCAGCTTTGCAAGGTCGCCCCAATTACTTGCTGTGATTATCTCTACGTTTGATATGTCTTTTCTGATTGCCTTAATTTCTCCACTTATCTCTGCTATATTAAACGACATTTTATCGTGTTCTGCTTTATTGACTTGGGCTAAGTGTTCCAACGCCTTTAATATCTGTGTGTTTTCTTTAATCTGAATCCCTTGATGATCTACTTTCTCAGATAATTTATTGATCTGATTCCCTTGATGGTCTACTTTTTCTGATAACTTATTGATTTGACTCCCTTGATGGTCTACTTTCTCGGATAACTTATTGAGTTGACTCCCTTGGTGGTCTACTTTCTCAGATAACACATCAAATTTATGATCCATATCGTTTCTAAGACCTTCAATTGCCTGAAGAATTTTATCCTCCATCTCTATCCCCTTCCTCCTATCTCAGTTTATATTAAATTATATCATATCCAGTCGTTCAAATCATCATAGATGACATTATTATGGCAGAACCTCCCAGAGGTTTTGGCGCGCTCGCCAACCGTCCAGCTTGTCAGCGGCGTAACGCGCAGACGTGTGCAGAAAAGCGCTCCTCCCGTCGGGCCAACTCCCGGCGTCGCGAGCGTACAAAAAGCTCCAATTATTCGCGCCAAATCCGACTCATCATCGAGTTAAGTATAATCGCTAGACTCACTTTAAACATATAATACCCGCTCTTAAACGGGGTAATAGACGACTTTCCACACATTCGAGCATCCATCTCTACCGAAATCTCAATCACCCTTAATCTGTTTTTAATCAAGGTTACAATCGAATCGGGTTCAGGATAATCGGTGGAGTAATGCATAGACACTACTCGCAGGGCCTTTTGATTATAGGCCCGAAATCCAGAGGTTGGATCTGTATACCTCTTGCGAACAACGGACTGAAGGGTCTTACTTAGGAAATAGATCCCGAAGCGCCGTGGCCAAGCCGATTTGTACGAGGTTTTCACTAAAAAGCGGGATCCGATCGTGACATCCGCCTCCCCAAGGAGTACTGGATCAATTAATTTCTTGATTTCCTCTGCTCGATGCTGTCCATCTCCATCCACTTGTAACGCCACATCATAGCGATTTTTCACAGCATAAAGAAACCCCGTCTGAACGGCGCCTCCAATTCCAAGGTTAACTGGCAAGGAGATCACTTTCGCCCCATGCGCACGAGCTACTTCTGCAGTCTGATCAGTCGAGCCGTCATCGATAACGAGCACATCAAGCCAAGGTGCAGTGTTTTTTAGATTTTGAACAACGCAACCGATGTTGTCTACCTCATTTAGGGCGGGAACTATCGCTAAAATTCTGTTCATAGTATTTCGTCATACACGTCCTTACATGGAGGGCACTATACATCGTGCCTCTACTCGTGTTTTTCGCTGTGAGAGAGCGAGGGAATGTCCATCCCATCTTTTCTCTCGTGGAGGCACGACATCGCACTTCCATTGTATTCATCTTCAAGAAGAGCGATCCGTTGGACTAAGACCCGATTGTTCGAACTTAACTTAGAAATTGCTAGGGAAAAATGAATACATAAGACAAAGACGAGTACCCCAAATACCACGAAAATCGCGGATGGGGCATAATAAATTCCCATTAACTCGGCTAAGTACTCAATCCCGTTTTTCCAGAGGGAAAAGAAGATCATGCCTAACCCAGCAACAATCCAAATTAGAGAATACTCAACAGCCAAGCGTCGTCGCCGGACTTGTTCTATGATAAAGCCGGTAACCAGTAAGCTTACGATGAAAACAACAACTTGAACACGTGTCATTTAGGCCCACCTACCTTTTCGCCTCTTGGCGCTTGATAGTCTCACTATACCCTTAAGGGCCATAACCACAACTAAAGATCCCAAGAGGATCATTGCCGGCATCACCGGCAAGCGATAGCGAGCGCCAGCGACCACCGTGATCATACTTACGATGAAACTATAATAAAGAGTAAATAGCAACAAAAAACTGTAGTTCCTTAGATAGATTAGGCTCAAAAATGCTCCAAGCAGTCCCAATAGAAGGTACCATTTGTCCAAGGAATACCTAGGCATCTTATAGAATTGTCCGTCAATATGGGAAATAGGCTGCCAGAAGAGGTTTTTTTCTTTGTCTAGTGTGCGCTGCAGAAACAGGACGGGATGCTGCAGAATATAAGCCACGGCTAATTGTTTATATTCCTTCTCTTGTTCTGAGGTCGGCAATTTTTCGATTCGTGCCTTTACTGCTGGGTCATAGCTTGGTTGAGCGAAATAAAAGTACTCGTCAGTCACTGACAAGGGGTTATTTCCTACGTAAAACTCATAGGAGCCATAATTTGAGACCGAAATAAACTGATGATATTTAATCCCGTTACGGATCCACCAGGGACTCATTACCACAACCGTCATCATGACGATGATGGCAAAATCTCGCAGAGCGATTTTCCAACGCCAACGCTGGGTCCACAAGATCCAAAATCCCAAGACAGGGAAGTAAAGCAACAGGAACGGACGAACCAGATTAGAAATCCCGATGGCCGCTCCTAAGAGCATGAGGGTCTTAAGTTTCGGCCGATTCCATTCTTCGGCATAGAGAGCTGAAAGATATAGGAAAAGCGTGATTGTAAAAACAAAGGTCACCTCTGTGAGGACGTACATTCCCCAAAACGCAAATAAAGGGTAGCCTAGGGTCAACCCATACGGGATCCAAGCATACCCTTTACCAAACAGCAGTCCCCCTGTCTTATAAGCGAGTACTGCACTGCCAGCACCGAGTACAGCGTGCAGAGCAAGGATGACCATGCCATAACTTTTAAAGCCAAACGCGCCATAAACCAAGGCTAGGAGCATGGGATAGACTGGGCCTACCACATAATCCCTGGTCTTGGCAATTGCCCGTACAACACCGTCATCCCCCTGGACAAAATTCATTGTATTCATGAGCCCTTTGCCCTGAAGAAAATTTTCGGTAATGTTGGAATAGAGAAATCCATCGGGCGAAATAAAGTAACTTACACTGTACGATTTAATATAGAGAAGCTCTACGCATAAGGCGATGAAAAACAAGAGTAGTGTTAATTTATACCGTTTATCCAATGCCGTCCATCCTCTGCCAATTAGGGGGTTACTGAGTTAAGATATCCCCTATAAGTTTCTCACTGTTACTACAAATTACTCCAGTCCCGCCCAAAATATAGGTTTTAGTTGTCTTGCCACTCAAGCCGGTTAAGTAGGCTTGAGTATCCACATTGAGGCCTTCTTTTGGGATTAAGAGCATGGGGCTCCCACTTAGCGCAGCAAAAGCACCACCCGTTAAGCCATCAGCGAAGGTTTCTCCCGTGGCAATGACAATGGATTTAGGATCTTGATTAAAATGCTTCACAATTTGTAACATCGTATCATATTTTGTTTGCCCAGCCAAGCGTATTGGGCCATAGCTTGTCAGCGCGCCTCCTTCGCTGTCAAAGGCAGCGGAAATAGCGAATTTCCCACCAACAATATAAGTCTTAGAGACCTTAAAATCTTTTAATATTTGTCTGGTGGATTCGGGTAACACTCCCTGGTCTGTTAAGAGGATCGGAATTCCCAGTGCGGCTGCTGGGGCAGACGCGGATAGGGCGTCAGGAAAGCTTGTACTCGAAGCTAGGATCACCTGTGTGCTAGGACCGATCTTCTTGGCAATCTCTGCGGCTGTATCTGCAGCGGTGTTACCGTAAATTCGTTCGAACGTAAGATTAGCTCCAACAATCGTGTTGGTAACCGTCTTTGCTATCGCACCTTCTCCACCAATAACGTAGACCTTTCCGCCCGGGGCGAGTCGTTTCAGCTCTTCTAAGACAACACTATCAAGCTGACTAGGGGACGTTAAAAGTAGAGGCGCTTTGAGTTTCTTGGCCAGTGGGGCCGCTGCTAAAGCGTCCTGGAAGCGGTCTACCCGAGCAAGCAATACAACGGGGGAGGACTTGTCTGCCCAGCCTTCTTTGGCTATCTTGATCGCCGTATCTTCTGCCCTCATTCCTGCAAGACGAGTGATGCTCACTGGATCAGGCTGTGGAGTTGGTGTTGGTGTCGGGGTTGGGATTGGGATTGGGATTGGGATTGGGATTGGAGTCGGAGTTGGAGTCGGGATTGGGGTTGGTATAGGCGTGAAGGTTTTTTGGTAGCCTATTTTAGCCCGTTCTGTGAGGGCGGGATCTAAGATTGGCCCCTGTTGAACTGTTAAATAGTATTTAGCAGCACTGGCGTTTGAGGATTCGGTCCCTACCAGAGCCAATTTATCCGCTTCAGCTAAGAGTTTACCATAGGCGCCCAGCAGACCTGTTTTTGCCTGTGCTACGAGGCTGGCCTCCGAGTTCTGTCCCTGTAACAGGATACAATAGTATTGAACAGCGCTCGAGAGTGAGGTTCCTGTTCCTGTGAGAGATAATTTATCTGTTTCAACTAAGAGCTTACTGAGGGAATTCTGCAGGCCAATTCTAGCCCGTTCAGCTATCCCTGAATTAAGGCTCGGCCCTTCTAGGACGGTCCAGTAGTATTTAGCAGCTGTCGCGTACGAAGAATCTTTACGCTCCAGCACTAAAACATCCGCTTCTTCTAAGAGTTTGCCATAGGAACTAAGAATTTTCTGAGAGACAATCGCCTTATCGGTGACTACCGGGCTGTTAAAGGCGGTGTTATAAAAACCTAAGGCATAGTACGAACCCCAGCGAGCATAGTTCTGCCAATAGTCCCCATTCGCTGCATCCGCACCAGTGCCGCCACCGGATGAAAGCAAAAGATTCTCGTCGATCACAAGGTCCCCTGCATGAGTCGGTGAAGGTGTACTCCAGCGACTTTGGAGGCTGGGAGGATTTACAGGAGGTAAGAGGTCTTTGGAGACTTTTGTCGCTCCTGGAGCGAATTTAATTGCACTGTTGTACTTTTGTCCCAATAGACTAAAGACTGAGTCCTGATAGGCGGGTTTAGTCGTAGCGAAATTCGGGTTGTTCCTAGAACCCCAATTATTATAGGCCCACACAGCAAAATACCAGTTTTCTAAAACGTTGCGATCCCCGTTTCCAAGCTTAGGGTTTGCCCGCCACTTCTGGTTGAGCATCTGGCAGCCCACTTCAATATTATAATCGATATCATTTTTGAGTCTCTCAATGGTCACTGTGTCCGTGGAATTATAAGAAGAAATCTGCATAATTCCAATTCCGATACCATCATAGCCGATTAAAGGTTGATCGGTTAACGGTTTTCCAGTCGCTGGATCGAGTTTATATTGCTTCCACCCGCTCTCCATCCAAACAATGGCTTTGAGGAGTACAGGTGGTATATTGTACTTATTCGCCATAACCTCCAGTTTATTACCAATTTCATTGTAGTAAGCCGTCTGATCAACAGCCGCCATAGCTGGTCTGGCCGGAATTACCTGCATCATAAAGAGCCCGATTATAAGCACTGCCATGATCTTCTTGACGTAGCGCGTCTTCATACTTCCTACCGCATCCTTTCCATTCCCTAAGTCATAAACTTCACTCCCTTCCATATTCGACACGTTAAGAGGGAGTTCCTCCTCAAAAACTAGGAATCGACCTTTAGTAAACTACAAAAGCTTCTCTACGTTAACTCAAGAGGGTTAACTAGAGAAGCTTTTATCATACTAAGCGTCCAGAGAAGATCAAGAAACCGAACATGACAAAATGAAGGGTAACTAGAATGGCGAGCAGGTCCCAAATCCGTCCTTTTCCCCAAAACTTCCAGGTTCTGTTCTTGCGGTCCAGAAAGTCAAAGCTGATCATGAGTCCCGCATGATAGAGCCCATAGAGGATATAACGGAGGTCGGTCCCGTGCCATAATCCCATAATGCCAAAAAGTAGGAAGTAGCCGACGTACGGAGCGGTGTAGCGGTTGCGAAAGCGCTTCTTCTTAGCTGAATCGAGGACAAAGCGCATATAAATGTAATCTCGAAACCAAAACGACAGCGAGATATGCCAGCGATTCCAAAAGTCTTTAATATTTTTTGAGATGAACGGTTTGTCAAAGTTCTCGGGAGTTTTAATGCCCAAGAGATAACTAACACCGATGGCGAACGCGCTATACCCTGCAAAGTTAAAGAAGAGATAAAAACTATAGGCGTACATGTATTGAAACGTTGGCCATAAGCCAAAGACGTGGTTCAATGGGTCAAGCCAATATTTATTGATTAGATAGGCGATAATAAATTTATACAGAAAGCCACGGAAAATGTAATCCAGTCCCTGGACGGCCAGTTCCCCGTATTCCTGCCTTGTAAGGGGTTTATAGAGATCCGTTATAAAACGTCGGTAGCGATCAATAGGGCCGGAGGCTAGAGTGGGGAAGAATAGGACAAAGCTGATGAAGTCTAATAAGCGGATCTCTTTGATCAACCCATCGCGGATTTCTATTATGATCCCTACCGTCCGAAACGTTAAGTAGGAGATCCCTATAAACCCTATCACAGTTTGCCAGAATCCCAGAGCAATAACACTGGGATTTAGTTTCACGCCGACTAGCGGCAGCAGAGATAAGGCAATCATCAGGTAAAAGACACCGACTCGATTTTTTCCGTTCTCCCTCGACCTGTAGGCCAAATAAAGTCGAACGAGGATCCATTGAAACAGGAGATAACCCACAATTTGATAGAGCACGCCCACTGGACGTGCGATGAGGAGCAGCATACCCAGCGTAGATAGTAAGACCCAGGTGGCTCGAACTCTGCTCGTTGCTCCAAGAATTCCAAGTAAAACGGCTGGGACTAGTGGTACCAGTAAATAGATAAAGAAGGAAAAGTTTTCGTACGGCGTCATTACAGGCCTCCTAGCAAAGCACGTCGGTCTGCCTTACCATTGGGCGTCATGGGCATTTTCTCCAAGAATTTAAACCGGCGCGGGATCATATACTCCGGCAAGTGTTCACGCAAAGCCTCCTTCAAGGCTAGAACTGCCTTGAACTCATATTCCACTGGCTTACCTACTGTAATAAAGGCCTGCAAATATTCTATTTTCCCTCGACGTTCTATGGGTAAAACGACGGCATTATCGACGCTCGAGATTCGTCTAAGATTTTCCTCGATTTCTCCCAATTCGATCCGGTAACCGTGAAGTTTAATTTGAAAATCCAACCGCCCCTGGTAGAAGAGGAGTCCTTCCTTAAACAGCCCAGAATCCCCTGTTCGGTACGCCTTCCAAGTCACACCCTGTTCTTGCCAGGTGAAAAACGCCTTCACAGTTTGCTCGGGATTGTTCAGGTAACCTATACTGACATTGGGGCCTGCGATAATCAATTCTCCCGCTTCTCCGTCGGACAGTGACTCTGGTCTGTGGAGCAAAATCCCTTTTCCAGCAGCAATATCTGCTGTGAGTTGCTCAGTATCGCAAATCAGAACCTGAGCGTCTGGTTTAACCCTCCCTACTGGAAGTGGGTTAAAGGCACTCAGAATGTCCGGGGTGATCGTCAGAGTCGTGACTGCCACCGTGGCCTCGGTTGGCCCGTAGAGATTTTCCACGTTGGCCTGGGGAAAGCGCTGGGCAAGTTTAGACGCACAATCATGGGTCAGAATTTCCCCACAGAAAAGAAAGTGTTTGACGCGCGGCAGGAGGGTCTCCTTAAAGCTGGGATCCATCAAACATACCTCGGCAAAAGAAGGGGTTGATACCCAATAACTAATTTGAGAGTCGGCAAAAGACCCAAACAGCTCTTTAGGATGGGCAATTTGGTCCTTGTCCACACTCCAAAGAGTGCCCCCCGTGCTTAAGGACATGTATAAATCCATCACCGAAAGATCAAACGAAAACGGGGCTTGATTGAGAAAGACCTCGTTTCTTTCCTCAGGAAGATATTCCGAGTTGACCCAGTTCAAAAAGCTCTCTAAGGCTCGTAACGTAATCTGAACCCCTTTGGGTACCCCAGTACTGCCGGAGGTATAAATTATGTAGTGTACTTCATCAAGCTGTACCTGCCAGGTAGACGGTGGAACCTCCAACTGATAGCCGTTAAAGATACTGTCTTGCCCCCCAAGTGAAATTAACTCTTCAATGATAACACTGGTGGCTGCAATCTCTTTCGGGACACGCTGCGGTGAAAGCAAAACCCGTGCACCCGAGGCTTCGATTATTTGCCGAAGACGCTCCGTCGGCACGGACGAATCTACGGGTATATAGGGATAGCCTGCTTTGACACAAGCGATAAATAATACCAGCATCTCCTTTTCCTTATGTCCGTACACAACCACCGGAGTTTGACGGACGATACCCTGTGCAAGGCTCAGTTCATGAAGCCAAAGCGCAGCAGAATCAGACCCACGCTCTAAGTCCGCATAGGTTAAAGTGGTCTCTGCGTGTCGATGTGCCACCCGTTCAGGACAGATTCTAGCCCAATTATGAATTTTTTCGCTAAGCATAAAAACACATTCCCCATTCGCTTAGAAGTTATTGTAAATAAACGGAGCCGCAGTTTGCTGTTTCTGTACGAAATAGAGAATAAACAAACCCAGCAAGATGAGGTAGTAATAAGAAACTCGACCGACCCATATCAGAGCGGGGTTCCATTCCTTAGGCCCCTTCGTGATAAAATTGGTCCAACGATTCATCGACATACACCCATCCTTTCCATCCTAAATGCATAATATCCTGCAAGAAATAGGGATCATGTTCATGACCTCCAAAATTGGCCACCTGAAAGCCCTTGTCCTTGACCATTTTTTCGATTCGCGCATAATACTCACTACGTTCTTTAGCCGGGAAACCAGTGTAATCGTACCAAGAACCATTAACTGGCACAATAATGAACATCGGTTTAGCGTTTCCCTCTTGGAGAATTTGCAATAGAAGCTCAAGGTCTCGATATTCGGGGGATGGCAATAAGGCCGCATTGGAGGCTGAACCCTTATTATTAGCCAGATTGGGTAATACATACTCTGAATAATACGTATCTAAAATGCCAAACCGGCTGTTTTGAGTTGCTGCTTTTCCTTGGCCGGTCGCCTCATCCTTCAGTTTTAGCCACGAGGGCAGCTCTTTTGCTGTAATTGTGGCATTCGTTGCAATACTTACTGGGCTAAGAAGCCCCGAATAGCGGATGGTTTTAACTGCGTCGATGGCTTCCAGAGCTGCCATTTCAACTCTTCCCTTAACCTCTAAACGTACGTTCTGGAAATTTCTCTTCTGGTCTGGGACTGCGTGTTGAATAAGTAGTGCCTCAAGGGTCGGGTGTTCGTTAAAGGTTTCCGGGAACATCATGAGACGCTCTATTAATTGCGTTTTGGTCTGTCCTGACAACGAGGAATTAAAAATCATTCGATAAGCATGGAGTGGAGAAAAATTCTGATTAAAGTATGCAGGAGTAATTCCTTCTGGCGTAAACCATTGCGCAGAAACAATGACAGCAACCTTCTTGTCCTTTAAGGAATCACCGAGTGCCGCCATATTTAAAGCATGAATAAGATCCTGGGTTCCACCTCGTCCCACAAGGAAAGGAACAAAGCCGGTGGGTTTTCCCTGAAAAATACGTGACGGATGAAACTCTGAAAGAGCCGAAAATTCCGAAGACCCATAAACCGGAAGTATATCTGGAGAATTCAAGGCCCTCTCCTGCAAGATCGTTCCCTGAAAAGACACAGAGGTCTGTGACCCCCCGATCGTTTGGGTAACTCCTTGTTTGAGCCATAAACGGTCCACAATCTGTTGGCTCAGCGGGCCCATCCAAACTAAAGTAATCGAAAAGAGGAGGCCGGCAATGAGCATTGGCCAGAGACGATTTCGATTGATCATGAAGAACTTCGCTCCTCCAAATACGCAATAATTTTATTCGCGGTTTCCCATTCCTCGCGTTCCATCTCTGTCGGAGCCACTTCAATCTCGAGCTGTTCGTGAATGGCCACAAATAACTCAATGATTCCAAACGAATCAAGCAACCCGTTCTTGAATAACTCTAGTTCTGGGTTCCGCTTTATTTCATCTGTACCGCAAATATCGGTTAGAATATCAAGGATTTTTTCTCTAATCACGCTTGTTCCTCCTCTAGTGCAAGTTCTGACTTCCGCTTCTGACTTCTGGCCTCTGCCCTCTGACCTCCGACTCAGTACGCCCCTTTACCGGA
>MCHG01000072.1_pt1 | contig 75671 bp, 60 predicted proteins | sample 787351 | NCBI WGS metagenome assembly MCHG01 (sample SAMN05430296, study PRJNA330682) | permafrost metagenome | biome: Cold desert; feature: permafrost; material: soil; isolation source: enrichment culture inoculated with soil incubated with H2/CO2 at 20 degrees... ... | reverse complement strand
GTTTATATCCCGAAGGGAAGTAAAGTAGTCTTTTCTTCTCCAACGTTTTGCAAGGTGTTTTATGCAACCTATCCTGCCAACTGGGCAGATTTTTGCGAGTGAACTCGTTCATCTAAGGACTTTAAGTCGGATTGGGAGAGTGTGCTATGATCTTAAAAGCAAAGGTATACAGTAAGGTTTTTGCCTTCAAAAACCTTAAAGAAGTAATGTCCAAGGCCAATGAAGAAAAATCTGGTGATGAATTGGTTGGAATAGCTGCGACATCTGCCTCTGAGCGAGTTGCCGCAAAGTTAGTTTTAAGTAATCTAACCCTTGAGGATATTTATAATAGCCCAGTGATTCCCTATGAGGAGGATGAGGTCACACGGGCCATTTATGATGGACTTAATTTAAGAATTTACCATGAGATTAAAAGCTGGACGGTTGGTTACCTGCGCGAGTATATTCTGGAGAACAAGACGTCAGGAACTGACTTGGCACATATCAGCCGAGGGCTTACCAGCGAAATGATTGCAGCTGTTGCTAAACTGATGTCTACCATGGACCTCGTATACGGGTCCAAGAAAATGCGCATTCAATCGCACTGCAACACCACACTTGGTGTGCCTGGAACCTTGGCCTTTCGTTGCCAACCCAATCACCCTACAGACAGCGTGGAAGGGATAATGGCCGCCCTTAAAGAGGGGTTATCTTATGGTTCGGGGGATGCTGTGATCGGTATTAATCCAGTGGAAGACAATGTGGAGACAGTCACCCGCCTCCTGGAAACAGTCAAGAATTTCATGATCAAATGGGAAATTCCCACTCAAAACTGTGTTTTGGCTCACGTAACTACCCAAATGAAAGCTATTGAGAAAGGTGCTCCAGTAGACCTTATTTTTCAAAGTATCGCTGGAACACAAAAAGCAAACGATGCTTTTGGCGTCAATAAAGCCATTCTTGATGAAGCTTTTGCCTTGGTACAGCGGAAAGGGACAGCGACGGGCCCAAATCTTATGTACTTTGAAACAGGTCAAGGGTCTGAAGTTTCTCTAGATGCCCACCTAGGGGTTGATATGATGACCTTAGAAGCGAGAACTTACGGGTATGCACGCAATTATCGTCCATTTATGACCAATAACGTCTCAGGGTTTATTGGACCAGAGACTATTTATTCCGGTCGTGAAGTGCTCAGGGCAGACCTAGAGGATTTGTTCATGGGCAAGCTGCATGGACTGCCCATGGGAATTGCGCCATGTTATACCAACCATATGAAAATGGATCAAAATGATCAAGAAATGGGAACTCTCCTTTGCGCAATGGCCGGCTCGAACTTCTTCATGGGGGTTGCCGGAGGCGACGACGTTATGTTGAGTTATCAAGATACTAGTTTCCATGATGATGCTAGTACCCGGGAGATTTTAGGTCTTCGTCCGCTTCCTGAGTTTGAGAAGTGGTTGGAGAAAATGGGCATTCTGGAAAATGGCTTGTTGACAGAGAGAGCTGGAGACCCGTCTATATTTGATAAATAAGGAGGCGAATCAAAGTGGCAGTTGCAAATAACGACTTAGAGAAAGTCATCATTCAAAGTGTTTTGGAAGAACTAGCCAAGAAAGGGTTGCTTTCCAATAAAGGCAAAGATCATGTGATGTCGGCAGCGATGATGAATACGCCTCTAACTACAAATAATTCGTCAGACGAGATGGTTACATTTCCGTCTCTCGATGAAATGCAGATAACGAATCCCTTCAACGCCGATGCAGTCAAGGCTATGAAAAAATCAACACCAGCTAGGATTGGAATTGGAAGAGCGGGGGCCCGACCCAAAACAATATCTTGGTTAAGATTTCTGGCCGATCATGCAGTTGCTCAGGATGCTGTTTTTCTGGATGTCTCGGACGAATTCCTGAAAAACAATAATCTAATGTCTGTTCAAAGTGCAGTGGCTAATAAAGATGAGTTTCTCACCCGACCAGATTTAGGACGGCGATTATCGGAAGAAGCTGCAAGAATAGTCTCTGAAAAGTGTGAGAAAAATGTCCAAGTACAGATCCTGGTTGTGGATGGCTTGAGTTCAACTGCCATTGAAGCCAATATCCCCGATCTATTGCCTGCGCTGATGCAAGGACTAAAAGCAGCGGGAATTAAAGTGGGAGCACCCTTTTTTGTCAAATACGGGCGGGTCTGGGTGCAGGACCACGTGGCAGCCTTGGTCAATTCTGATGTGATTGTTTCCCTGATTGGAGAGCGACCAGGACTCGGGACAGCAGAAAGTCTCAGTGCCTATATGATCTACCGGCCTAATGAGAAAACGGTTGAAGCGGATCGTACAGTTGTGTCGAATATTCATAAAGGTGGAATTCCGCCGGCAGAAGCAGGCGCGCACCTCGCAGATGTTGTCAAACAAATTCTGGCTGCCAAAGCCAGCGGAGTTAAATTTAACCAGCAAAAATAGGGGTGGTGATAAAATGCCCGAAGCGCATATTCAAACAATCACGAGTGTGGGCATTGATATTGGTACCACAACTACCCAGCTGGTGATTAGCCGACTGACTATTGAAAATACAGCTTCTGGGACGTTTGTTCCTCGCGTGGAAATTACGGATAAAGAAGTTATTCACCGCAGCCAAATCTATTTCACCCCGCTTTTAGACCGCGATCTGATTAATGCAGTTGCGGTCTCAAAAATAGTAGAAGCAGAATATTTGGCTGCAGGCTTATCTCCTGAGAAAATTGACACCGGCGCAGTGATTATCACCGGGGAAACTGCCAAAAAGGAGAATGCCAAAGCAATTATTGATGCCTTGGCTGGATATGCTGGGGATTTTGTGGTAGCCACCGCAGGTGCCAATTTAGAGGGGATTTACGCTGGTAAAGGGTCAGGGGCAGCAGTGTTCTCTGCCCAAAGGCATCAAGTTGTCATCAACATCGACGTTGGTGGTGGAACGTCTAATTATGCTATGTTTCATGAGGGAAAGGCAGTGGAGACAACCTGCTTGAATGTTGGAGGACACCTCATAGAATTTGAACCACAAGGCGACCGAATTACATATATTTCAGAACCTGCGAAAATTGCACTATCTTCCTCTGGCCAAAGGCTCCAGGTTGGGGAAAGGATCACCCTTGCGCAACTGCGTCCAGTCGTCAAGGCGATGGCTGCTTGTGTCGTGGAGGTTCTCCAAACGACGATGCTATCAGGATTAACCAAGGAACTGCTTATGACGCCACCCTTGCGCTTGGAGCATACGATCAAAAAGGTGATGATTTCCGGTGGGGTGGCAGACTACGTTTATGCCCTACAAGGACCCGTCACGATGTCGGAAGTAACTGCTTTCGGAGATTTTGGGCCTTTACTGGGTTGGGAACTGAAAGTTTGCCTTGAAAACGCTGGGTTCGTCTTGGAAAAACCAAAAGAAACAGTGCGGGCTACTGTCATCGGGACTGGGACTCAGTCTGTGAATTTAAGTGGAAGTACCATTCATCTTCAAGAAAAGACATTACCCTTGCGTAATGTGATGGTCATCTCTCCATTTTCGCCCATAATTCCCGATTCGAGGCAAGGAATAGCGGAGGAGATTAAACAAGAAATGCTGCGTCTTCAAGTCAAGCATTCTGAAGGATCTGTGGCTTTGGCTATAAAAGGGCCTCGAACAATGTCCTTTGCTAACATCAATATGTTAGCTCAAGGTGTACTTCTGGGAATGGAAGAATACCTGTCACAAAATAATCCACTTATTATCGTTATAGAAGCAGACTGCGGAAAAGTCTTGGGACAATGTATCAACGCAAACGCCAATCTGCCTCTGGAGATGGTTTGTATTGACCAGCTTGAAGTGGAGGATTGTGACTATATTGATATTGGCAAGCCTCTCATGGGTGGAAGGGTTGTACCCGTGGTTTTAAAGACCTTGGTGTTTAATCGCTAATACGAGTTCAGAGCTAGTTTGACGCTTCCCATAGCTGAACTACGATAAGGACTATGCGGTAACAAATAGTAACAAGAGGATATTTGTCGCTCATGCCGAATATAGAGATGCTTAGTAATTTTCATATTGTATAATTTAGTAAATATATGGAAGGGTAAGTTCGATGCGCAAAACATTAGATTCGAACCTCCTAGATCCCAAATACCTTGAAGAAAGCTTGGGTAGTTTTCACAATGCCACGGGGTTGCATATTGAAGCCATTAACAAGGACGGAGTCACATTTTCTGTTCCCGGAAATTTCGAACGCAGCGAATTTTGTCGCTATATTCGCTCTCAACCTAAAGGAGAAAAGAAATGTCAGGAATCCTATAAACGTGCAAGTCAAGAGGCTGCCAAATGGGAGGAGCCTTACTTTTTTCGTTGTCATGCCGGCCTAGTTATCTGGGCAGTTCCAATCATGATTCAAGGCGTTTCTTTGGGAAGTATTATTTGTGGCCAAGTTTTAATGTGGGAACCAGACCACTTCTTTTTTCTCGAACTAGAGAAGCTCAATGTTGGAGTGGAAGACATTGAAAAATTAAAGAACAAAGCACGTATGCTTGAGGTAATTTCACCCGCGCGGTCTCAAGCGGCAGCCGATATGCTTTTCGTCGTTGTGAATCATATTATAAAACGGAATATTAATAGCTTAGATGAAATTGATGCGACACGGGTGCAACAACAGGCGATCCGACAGGAAATTGAAGAGAGAAAGCGGAATCACCTTCCCAATTTCAGTGATTATGAGACTTATCTGAAGAAAGAACGCAAATTTCTACGTTACATTCGTCTGGGGGACAGAACTAGAGCTAATCAAACACTGCAGAGTTTATTAACGGATCTCTATACTAAAACGGTGGGAGACCTAGAAACTGTTAAAGTCCGTATTCTGGAATTGGCAACCTTAACTTCGAGGGCAGCCGTAGAAGGCGGTGCCAATGCGGATCGAATTATGATGCTACTGAAGGATTTTAACAAGGAAATTGAAGGCATAGAGCGAGTCGAAAAATATTTTTACAAGATACAACGTATTGTGGAAACGTTCTTGGAGGGGATTTTTACTCTAGCTAATAAAAAACACCTTGCTATTGTTAAACAAGCTCGGGATTTTATGATGGAGAATTATGCTCAACCGCTTTCAGTAATGAACGTTGCGCAACATCTATTCATAAGTCCTTCACACCTTTCGAGGCTGTTCCGAGAAGAACTGGATTGTACAATAAATGATTATTTAACCAGGGTAAGAGTGGAGCAAGCTGTAGAAATCATGAAAAAGCCGGAATATAGTGTAGCTCAAGTGTCTAAAGCAGTGGGTTTTCAGAACCAAAGTTACTTTGCAAAGGTGTTTCGTAAATATATCGGAGTTACACCCCTTATCTATAAAAACAGCTTGTATTAGAGGGTGATTGTCAATGGTTTTTCAAGACATAATAAAATCTATTGCAGCGGGGGAAGCAGAAGAGAGTTTGGCATTAACTAAACGTGCTTTAGCACAAGGGTTTTCGGCCGAGGCTGTTCTTGAAAAGGGTTTGATCGCTGGAATGGATCGTGTGGCTGAGAAATTTCGGGATCAAAGGGTTATGGTTCCAGAGGTGCTCATGGCTTCTCGGGCCATGCATGCGGGGTTAAGTCTCGTGGAGCCCTGTCTAAAGGGTTCAGATAGGAAAACCTTAGGCAAAATTGTTATGGGAACGGTAGCAGGGGATCTCCATGATATCGGATTAAGCTTGGTGAAGATGATGGTCATGACTACTGGGGCACAGATTATTAATTTGGGTGTAGACGTAACTCCCAAAAAGTTCGCCGCTGTGGTGCGTAAAGAAAAACCTCATATTCTTATGATGTCTGCCTTGCTTACAACAACCATGACAGTTATGAAAGAAGTCATTGATGAATTAGAGCTTTCTGGGCTTCGCAAAAATCTCATAATAATCGTCGGAGGTGCACCAGTAGATTCTGGTTTTGCTAAGAGTATAGGAGCGAATTATTACTTCGAAGATGCCTTTGACGTGCGTACCTTCATCGAAGAAAATTTGTCCAAGATAGTCGCCAAAAAAAGTCGGTAATACCGACTTTTTTTATGTTTATAAGTTGTATATCGACAAGTAATACTAATTTGTTTAAAAAATCCAAATATTCATTTGATTGTAATACGTCAAAACGAGCAGGATTGTGCTAAACGAAAGGCGACTATAAGGTGTTATGATAGTGTTATCTTAAATAACTACTTTATTCTGCATAATTGAAATGAAGTAGGGTTAGGATTGAGATAGTGTTATTAAGAGTCCTTTATATAGTCAGATCATCACTCTAACGAATGAAAATGAGGAGGATAAATATGAACACAAGTAAAATGAGGCACCTCGAAGAACAAGATGTCAATCATACATTCGATTTGTTCACCCAAAGCGTAGAACTTAAAAAAATTGCTGTGAATATATTCGACTCAATGGAAACAGCTCTCATTCGGAATCAAGTAGTTGATGCGCTTCAGAGTTATGATCTCGGATCAGTTACTAATGTTTACGAAATTTTTGGAGGCTATGTCAACCGAAGTTTTGGAATAATTACGAATAAAAACGGAACACAGCACGAATATTTTGTTCGTAAGTATAAATATGGAATAGCAGAGACTGAAATCTTATTAGAACACACCATGATCGATTATTCAATCGCCCATGGCCTAGATATCGCTGCAGGATTAATGCGTACTAAGGAAGGTACAACCTTCGTCAAAAAAACTAAGCGGATGAATGGCAAGACCACAAATATATATTTTGCTGTTTATCAGTTTTTGCAAGGGGAAGATTTATATACATGGGATACGCCAAATTTAAACGACGCAGAATATGCAAGTGCAGCAGAAGTGCTGGCTACGTTCCATAATGCCGCCAAAGACTATGATCCACAAGGGCTAGAGCGGGTAGAACCCAGGTTGATGGAATTACTCCAAACCCTACCAGCGAAATTCAAGAGTCTAGCTAAGATGAATATCGAAACTAGGTTTCATAAATATTACAGAAGTAAGCTTGATTCGATCTTAGAGGTGATCGAGAAATCTTTAATTCCCGATGAAATTCTGGAAAAGATGCCGTATACACCCTGTCATAATGATTTTCATGCGGGCAACTTGAAATATGTGAATAACAAGGTTGTTGGAATTTTTGACTTTGACTGGTCCAAGATTGATCATAGACTTGTTGATGTTTCATTGGCACTAGCCTACTTATGTAGCTCTTGGCAAGATGAATTGGATGGAGAGTTACTTCTCGATAAATGTGCCATCTTTCTAAAGTCGTACCAGTACAAATTGGTAGAAATGAGAGGGCTCGCACCTCTCAACTCAGTGGAACTTGAGTATCTACCCATAATGATTGCTGCAGCCAATATATATCTGATTAACTGGGATGTAGTAGCCTACTACGATGGAAAGAATTTGAACGAGTATGAGTACATTGCTTATTTACAGCACAATGTTCGTCTGATGAATTGGATTGAAAATCATAAAGCTGAGATGGAAAACTTAGGAAAGTCACTGTGATAAGTGAGTACTGGTTATCACTGCCACTTGTAGAGGTGGGAGTCTAACGATATTGGAAATGTATGAGCTAGAGGAGAGGGGATTAAATAGTGGAATTCACTAAATTATTTAGTCAGTCTGAAGTTGATCGTGTTCATGAAGCATCACTTGAAATTCTTGAAAATGTGGGAATGTTAGTCCGCAATGAAAAAGCGCTCGCAATATTTGCGAAAAATGGGTGCCAAGTTGACCTGGAGACAATGATGGTTAAGTTTCCTAGAGAAGTTGTCGAGAAGGCTAGAAAAAGCTTTGTTCCAACCTATACTTTTACTGCACAAGATCCAAAATTCGATGTAACGATGCCTGGAGACCGTCCGATTGTAGTAACAGGAAGTTCCGCACCCAATATTATCGATCCAATAACAGGAGAGGAACGCCGTGCAACCTCTAGCGACATTGCCAATATTGCTTATTTGATCAATGAACTACCAGGTTTTGATGTATTTTCAATTTCTACGTTAGCGGATGATGCTCCAGAAGGTCAATTCAGCATGTCTCGTTTTTACCCTGCTCTGAAAAACTGTAAGAAACCAGTTCGCAGTAACACCCCAAACATGGAAGATCTTAAAACAGTTTTGGAGTTAGGAGCGTTAATCGCGGGAAGCGAAGAAGCTTACCGCAAACGTCCATTTATCAATCACCATTATTGTCCGGTCGTTTCCCCTTTAACCTTTGATGTGGAGTCAACTGAAGCGGTTATCTATCTCACTGAGCAAGGATTGCCGGTTTATGGTACCATTGTTCCCAATGCTGGGATGACCTCACCACTCACTCTGATGGGGACTTTGACACTCGGCAATGCAGAGTTTCTAGGTCTGGCAACCTTAATTCAAATGATTCGTCCAGGCGCCCCGATGATTTATGCAGTATTATCCACCGTGGCTGATATGCGAACTGGAGCTTATGCACCAGGCGCTATCGAAACAGGGATGATGCAGATGGCTCATACAGAAATGGCAAGATTCTATAATGTACCCTCTGGCGGTTATATTGGTCTGACTAATGCTCATTCTAACGATGCTCAGTCGGGCTATGAGACTGGAATGAACACGACGGGCGCCTTACTTGCTGGTGCAGATTTGTTTAACATGGGTGGACTTTTAGGCAGTCTGATGGCTTTTGACTTTGGTAAAGCCGTTATCGATAATGAAATTGCTCTAATGCTCAAACGAATGAAAAAAGGGTATGAATACAGCGAAGAAAATCTGTGCTTAGACCTGATCGCCAAAATTGGGCCTGGAGGTAGTTATATGGACTCAGACCTTACGATGAAAAATATGCGTTCCATTGCAGTACTTCCGAAAATTGCCACACGGGAAATGCGTCGACGCTGGGAAGACCAAGGAAGACCTGATGCTCATACTCGCGCTATGAATGAAGCTAACAGAATTCTAAGTAAGCCAAACAAGTCACGTTTCACGGAAGAATTAGATGGGAAAGTGCGTGGACATTTCCCCGGGCTGGTTGCTGGAGATGTGACTTGGGGTCTGTAAGTTAAGGATGATAATAAGAATTTAATGACAGATAAGAGAGGAAGAAGAAAATGAGCGTACAAGCTATATATGATGCAGTGGTAGAATTTGATATCGAGAAAGTTGTTGCTCTTGTCAAAGGAGAAGTAGAGAAGGGAACAAATGTATCGGTTATATTACAAGACGGCTTAATTGGTGCTATGGATGAGGTCGGCCAACGATATACCGAGGGAGAATTTTTTGTTCCAGAGATGCTGATGGCAGCTAAAGCGATGAAAGCTGGACTTGAAGTTCTAAAGCCTTTATTATCACAAGGGGAAAACGAGAAAAAAGGTACAATCATTATTGGGACGGTTAAAGGTGACTTGCATGACATTGGCAAGAACTTAGTCGCCATGATGATGGAAGGGGCTGGGTTTGAGGTTATTGACCTCGGCGTGGACGTAGATACTGAAAAGTTCTTGGCTACTGCCAAAGAGAAAAATGCTGACATCATTTGCATGTCCGCTCTCCTAACAACAACAATGCCTTTCATGGAAGTCACTGTCAAAGCTATTCGCGAACAAGGGCTAAGCTTAAAGACTATGGTTGGTGGAGCTCCTGTTTCAGAAGACTTTGCCACTAAGATTGGTGCAGACGGATGGAGTCCAGATGCTCCAGGCGCTGTAGAAACCGCTCGTCGACTTACGGCAAAATAATAGCATAGTGAACTCGTTCAACTAAAGATGAAGATGACGAGAACTTAATTTCACTTGACTTAAGTCAACCATGACTTCTTAAATTAATCCAAGGTAAATAATTGACATTAATAATGTTTGCACTGTGAGCTATATAAAGGTACAGAGTAGTTAAAAATGCAAATAAAAGGATCAAATGAGGGGATTCACCTCACTTCAGGAGACTTCATCTGCCTTCTAAGGGAATTAATTGTTGTGGTAACAAGATGTGATATTTAGGCATAGATATTGCATTAGTGATTACATGAACTAGTTTTACTAATCTGTGTAGGAGATTAGAGAGTTGTAAGTTATCTGAAAAATAGGAGGAATATTAATGATTATCGTAGGAGAGTTAATTAATGCTAGTCGTAAGGCAATTGGAGAAGCAATCAAAGCTCAAGATACCGATTATATTCAAAAGGTAGCCAAGGAGGAATTCGAGGCTGGGGCAAATTATATTGATGTTAACGCTGGTATCTTTGTCGGTAAGGAGCCAGAATACCTAAGATGGTTGGTCAAAACTGTTCAGGAAGTCGTTGATTGCCCCTGCTGTATTGACAGCCCCGACCCAAAGGCAATTGAAGAGGCCTTGTCTGTACACAAAGGTATTGCAATGATTAACTCCATCTCCCTAGAAAAAGCTCGTTATGATGCGTTGATTCCTGTCGTTGCAGGCACAGAGCTAAAAGTTGTGGCCTTATGTATGAGTGATGAAGGAATGCCTGAGACAATGGATGACCGTTTAAGAATTGCCGATAAACTTATCAATGGGCTCGTCCAAAACAATGTGCCGCTGGATCATATTTATGTCGATCCGTTGGTACAACCAATTTCTACGAACAGCACATTTGCCGTAGAGTTTATTAATTCCGTAGAAGCTATTATGACACGATTTAAAGGGGTTCATACGATGTGCGGGTTGTCTAATATATCCTATGGCCTGCCAGAGAGAAAGTTTATGAACCATGCCTTTGCAATTATGGCTATAGGTAAAGGATTAGATGGTCTGATTATTAATCCCTTGGACAAGATGATGATGGCAAGTTTAATAACGGCTGAAACCCTAGCTGGCCGAGACGACTATTGTGTCAAGTATCTTAAGGCTTATCGAAACAAACAATTCGAGATCTAAAACATAAATGGGTAGAGCATCCCCTTCTCTAATTAGAGAGGGGGATGCTCTTTATAAGAATGTAATTCGATAGACAAGGAGGCAAAAGAGTGGCACTTGTAATGTTTGATTATGATGGCGTTATCGTCGATTCACTTGAAGTTTTTACATCTCGATTTACACAGGCTTGTAGAGAAAATGGGTTCAAAGAGCTCAATGAAGCAAAAGATGTTCTCAGTCTTTTTGATGGTAATGTTTATGAAACAATGATGAGACGTGGCCTGGCTGAAACAACTATAGATCACATCTTAGAGAGGTATGAAGTTTTACAGGCGGAACAATTGGCCGATCTCCAACTTTTTAACGGCATTGGGGAAGCGTTGATACAAATTTCTAAGAAACATGAGGTTTATGTTATTACTTCGAATCTTTCCAGTGCTACGATTCGAGTGTTGAATCAAAACGGAATCGATTGTTTTAGAGATGTCATTGGGGCTGAGAAAGAAAAGAGTAAAATCAAAAAGATTCATAACACTATGTCTCTACATCCAGGGAGCCCTGCCTTCTACGTAGGCGATACTAAAGGAGACATGATTGAAGGTAAAAAAGCAGGAACAAAAACTATTGGCGTTAGCTGGGGGTGGCATACCCCTCAGAAGATTAAAGAAGGCTCTCCGGATTATCTTGTCAATACGCCAGAAGAACTTGCAGACTTATTGCTTAAGGTATAGGAAAAAGATACTCCCATCCTTGGAATTCAAATATGTTCCTGTGATGGGTGTATCCTTTTTGTAAGTGAAATCACCTTATTAGAAAACAAGAGTCATGGAATTGGGGTTTACAATTCAAGGGCCGCTGTCAAGAGGAGGGGATGACTCTTGGATAAAGGAAATCCCAAGGAACATGGCGAATGATATAATAATAGGTGCGGATGAGAATTAGTTGTACTGGCTAAATGGATGTACAAGGCAAGACACCGTGTATGGTAAACCGGGACAGACCGTCACAGTAGAAATGTTGGTAGGAGGTAACTAATGCAAATAACAATACTCCCAAATCGTGTTATAAGTATAGAAGATCAAGAAACCTTAATGGAAGCGCTGATTCGACATCATCTTCCCGTACAGAATATCTGTAATGGCAAAGGAACGTGTGGTAAGTGCAAAATACGGATGATCGAATATGTCTCTCCGCCAAGTGATAACGATATATTGCATCTCAATCCAATTGAATTAGAAGCGGGATTTCGACTCGCTTGTACTGTGAAGCCCGAAGAAGGAATGGTCATTGAATTGAATTTTGTGGAGAGCCAAGATCGTAAGGTAAGTGCTCTACTGGAAATGAAAACGACAACCTTAAACCCTGGCATTGAAAAAGTGTTTATCCAGTGTAGCAAACCAACTCTAGCAGATGAACGTGGAGACTGGGATCGGGTTGTGGATGTGCTAAGCACTATCACAGGTAGGAGTTACGACAAGATAAGTCTATATATCTTAGACAAGGTCCCGGACATTTTACGAGCCGATAAATTCGCCTTAACTGCAACGGTTTTTGAAGATAAGATTTTGGAAATTGAGTCTGGTGATACTACAAAAAGGCTTTACGGTGTTGCAGTCGACGTTGGGACAACAAGTGTTGCGGTGGCCTTGATTGATTTGATTAAGGGGAATATTCTAAAGGTTGTCTCTACTGAAAATGAACAGACAGCCTATGGTGCAGATGTCATTTCTCGTATCTCGTTTGCCATGAAAAGTCGAGAGAGCGCTCTGGCCTTACGTGTAGCTATCAAGAGGTCGATTAACCACTTGCTCGAGGAGCTCTCAGTGCAAACAAAAGTGGGTAAGGACGAGATCTTCAAAATGACGATTGTTGGGAATACCACAATGCATCATCTCTTGCTTGGGTTAGATGCGTCCCACTTGGCAGTTTCACCGTTCGTCTCTGTTTGCAACAAACCATTAGAATTTTCGGCGCTCGAATTGGGTATGGAAATAAATTCCCATGCTAGAATATTGCTCTTACCGAATATTGGGAGTTTTGTAGGGGGTGACACGATAGGAGCCATTGTTGGGGCACCTTCGGTTTTAGAACCAGGTAATCATTTGCTCATTGACTTAGGGACCAACTGCGAACTATTCTTAAAGACAGATCACTCGATGCTGGCTTGTTCTACAGCAGCTGGCCCTGCCTTTGAGGGTGCAGGCATAGCCCATGGAATGAGAGCCAAGCAGGGTGCCATTGAAAGTGTAACTATCTCGGAAGAGGGAGTAGCCTATCAAGTGATAGGGGAGCAGGAACCTATCGGCATTTGCGGTTCTGGTCTTATCGAAGCGATTGATGAAATGCGACAGTCGGGAATCATTAACAAACAGGGAAAGATTGTCGATCCGGAAAAGTCGGAAACGCTTGCGAGTGAGCTTAAAAAAAGAATTAGACCCGCTGAGAAGGGCAGAGAATTTGTCTTGGCTTATGGCTCAGATCCAGGCCAGGATATAACCTTAAGTCAAAAAGATATTGGGGAACTGCAGTTGGCCAAAGGCGCTGTCTGCGCAGGAATTAAAACTCTTGTAGAATTGGCTGGGATAACTGTAGCAGAGCTCGATTCGGTGATTTTATCGGGAACCTTTGCCACCTATCTTAAGGCTATTAACATCTTAAATATTGGACTTGTTCCAGATATCTCCGAATATAAAATAAAGACAGTGGGAAATGCCGCACACGTTGGCGCGATACATGCTCTATTAAACCGCCAAAAGGTGGTTATGGCGGGGGAATTATATAGAAAGATTAGTCATGTTGAGCTCGGTGGTAGTACCACATTCTCCAACTATTTTATGGATAGTATGTACCTCGAGCGGTTAAAATAAATGCATGTGAAAATATTCTTTAAGTTTTTAGTCCATTTTGGCCCGTAATAGGTTATAATGGGCTATAGTATAAGGAAAAGCATAATTGGTGATAAATAGGTGAAAAGGGAGAGGAACTAGGAAATGGAAAACAAGTTCAAAGAGTCTATACTCAACAAGAACACTTTATCCGTGACGTGGGAGCTCGTACCGGGCAGAGGCGCAAACGAAAAGGCACAAGAGACCGCTATCGCTTCTGCAGAACAAGCCGCTAAAGGTGGAAGAGTCCACGCACTCACCATCACTGATAACCCCGGGGGTAATCCAGCAATTCTCGCTGATTATTTGGGAATGGAAATTATAAAAATGGGTATTGAACCCTTGGTCCATTTTACATGTAAAGATAAGAACCGCAATCAAATGGAAAGTCAACTACATGCCTTAGACCGGGCAAAAGTTCGTAACCTTTTAGTTATGACGGGAGACTATACGGTTTCTGGGTTTAAAGGACGTCCCAAACCAGTCTTTGATCTTGATCCCTCTAATACATTACAGCTCATAACAGAAATGAATAAAGGTTTAGAAATTCCAGGTTTCAAGGGTTCAACTAATAACCAGCCATGTGATTTTTTCGCTGGAGCAGCAGTATCCCCCTTTAAGTCCACTGAGGCTGAACTGATGATTCAATACTATAAGCTTAAAAAGAAAATTGAAGGCGGCGCTCAATTTGTCGTCACACAATTAGGGTATGATGCTCGTAAATGCCACGAAGTAATACAGTTCTTGAAAATTAATAAACTTGATATACCGGTTGTGGGTAATATTTATGTTCTCCCATATGGAGCAGCAAATGTCATGAATCAAAATAAGTTGCCTGGTTGTGTCGTCACGGACAAACTCCTGGCAGAACTCAATGAGGAAAAAAGCGCCCCAGATAAAGGGGTAGGTCAGCGGATGTTAAGAGCAGCCAAATTGTACGCAATCTTGAAAGGTATAGGCGTTGCCGGAGTGCACATTGGTGGGCATAACCTTAAATACGAACAATTAGAATACATCCTTGACAAAGGAGAAGAACTTTTCCCTCAATGGAAAGATCTTGTCAAGGAATTTGATTATCCTCAAACAAATGGATTTTACTACTTCGAAAAAGATGAAAGAACTGGCTTGAACACAGAGCGTCCTACAAATCGTGCCAATCTTCCCTTAGATGCCCCAGCGGGAGCGATGTATACAATGATGCGAGGAATGCATGGTCTCTTGTTCACACCGAACAAAAAGTTGTTCCCTATGATGCGCGGGATGTATCGAGCAGCAGAGGGTAAGAAGAAAACTGAAAAAGGATTGCACGCTGTAGAGCATCTGGCCAAAGTTGTAATGCTTGATTGCAAGGATTGCGGCGATTGTGCGATGTTGGATTTAGCCTATCTTTGTCCTATGTCCCAATGTCCAAAAAATCAACGCAATGGAGCTTGTGGCGGGAGTTTAGATGGTTGGTGTGAGGTTTATCCTAAAGAAAAGAAATGCGTCTGGGTCAGAGCGTATGCAAGGCTCAAAAAATATGGGGAAGAAGCATCTTTAGATGTTGCCCCAGTGCCACCCGCCAATTGGGATTTCTACCAGACTTCTTCTTGGTCAAATTTCTTCTTAGGAAAAGACCATTCGGCTCCCATATTGGGAATCAAGCGACCAACAAGTAAGCTCCCAGAAACTAAGAAATAACTCATAGAAACTCGCATACATTTACACGGAAGAGTGAGACGGTGAATTGGTACTCTTCATGCTGAAATTTACGAAGAACCCCCACTTCTAGAAGTGGGGGTCTTGAAAATTGGTTAAAATTAATTGGGGGGAATTAGCATGGCGACAGGGGTAATAAACGCTGGGGTTTGTGGTTTTACGATTAATGTGAAAGCAGTGAGTGATGAGGATAATAAAGTGCAGTTGGAAATAACAAGTGATTGTCCTAATTATCAAAAAATTGCCAAGGAATTGACAGAAGTTGATGCCTACACAGAAATTTTCAATAAACTTCATATGGGGAGAGTGTATGAAGTGTTCGCCAAATATAGCCCGCATCCCAGTTGCGCTGGCGTTTCAGGAATCCTGAAAACGGTAGAAGTGGCCGCAGGTTTGGCATTGCAGCAGACCGCGACTATAAGCATTACAAAGGAATAACGTTAGACGTTAAATAAGAGACCCATCGGTGATTTTAATCATCAATGGGTCTCTTTCTGTCAACATAGATATTAAAGCATGAATAACATTTGTGAATAGGTTGGAAGAGGCCAAAGATCAGAGTCAATCATAGTTTCTAACTTATCTCCATAAAGCCGGAGGGCTTCCATTGCTTTGAAAACGACATCTCGATAGTAAACGCCGTGCTCATAGGCATCATTAGTCATAGCATTGGCTACTTGAACGACTTTCTCCAGAGTGTTTAATTTTTCTTTTAAGGAAACTAAGGTTGAGCAGAGATTATTCAATAGTTCTTCTTGAACAGATATATCGGCAGCACTAGAGGCGGATTTAATAGCATTGATGGAATTCGCGAGCTGGGTGGAATATTTTATAGCTGCAGGTATAATTTGGTGTTGAGCCATGTCGATCATGGTTAGGGCCTCAATGTTAATCTGCTTGGAATACTGTTCTAAGTTAATTTCATAACGAGATTCTAATTCAGGTTGGGTCAATACTTTGTGTTTTTCATACAAGTCAATCGTAGACTGGCGAATCAGAACAAGCGCAGCATCAACTGTAGAAGAAATATTGGGAAGTCCACGTTTAGCAGCTTCTTCAACCCACTCTTCAGAATACCCGTTGCCGTCAAAGAGGATGCGTTTGTGATTTGTGGCGGTTTCCTTAAGGATTTCTTGAAGAGTTTGATCGAAGTCAGTTGCTTCTTCCAGACGATTAGCAAATTGAGAGAGAACTTCAGCAATAATTAAATTGAGTACAACGTTAGGTCCAGAGATAGACTGTGAGGAAGCAACCATTCTAAATTCAAATTTATTACCGGTAAAAGCAAACGGGGAGGTGCGGTTGCGATCCGTAGAATCTTTACGGAATGCGGGTAGTGTTTTAACTCCGCTGGCAGATTTTTGGCCTTGAAGGGAGCGACTGAGTCCTCCGTTTTGAAGTTGGGCAAAAATATCGGTGAGTTGATCACCTAGGAAAATGGAGATAATTGCAGGTGGCGCTTCGTTAGCACCGAGACGGTGGTCATTGCCAGGGTTAGCAGCTGAAACTCGTAAGAGCTCTGCATAATCATCGACAGCTTTAACTACTGCACAAATAATTGTAAGGAATTGAAAATTTTCATGTGGAGTTGGGCCAGGGTCGAGGAGGTTATGCCCATCATCTGTCGACATAGACCAGTTATTATGTTTACCTGAACCATTAACTCCAGCAAAGGGTTTTTCATGAAGCAAGCAAACCATGTCATGTCGAAGGGCCACTTTTTTCATGCTGTCCATGACAAGTTGGTTATGGTCGGCGGCTATATTTGTTGTTCCAAATATGGGTGCTAGTTCAAATTGCCCAGGAGCGACTTCGTTATGCTGTGTCTTGGCTAGTACGCCGAGCTTCCATAATTCCATATTTAATTCATGCATAAAGGCGGCTACACGAGCTTTAAGGCTTCCAAAATAATGATCTTCTAGTTCCTGGCCTTTAGGAGGCATGGCTCCAAATAGTGTTCGACCAGTGAGCATGAGGTCCATTCGTTTATCAAATAATTTTTTATCAACAAGAAAATACTCTTGTTCGGCTCCAACAGTGCTAGTGACACGAGTGGTTGACGTATTGCCAAAGAGTCGTAAGAGGCGTAAGGCTTGTTTGGAGAGTGTCTGCATAGAGCGAAGAAGAGGCGTTTTTTTGTCAAGTGCTTCCCCGGTATAAGAGTAGAAAGCAGTGGGGATACATAAAGTTAGGGTGCCAGCATCTTCTTTAAGAAACGCAGGGGAGGTGCAGTCCCAAGCGGTATAGCCTCTTGCTTCAAACGTGGCACGAAGGCCTCCACTAGGAAAGGAGGAAGCATCAGGTTCGCCTTGAATCAGTTCCTTACCAGAAAATTCCATGGCCACCAGACCATGTTTCGTAGGCGAGATAAAGGAATCGTGCTTCTCAGCAGTGATTCCAGTCAGGGGTTGGAACCAGTGGGTGAAATGGGTCGCTCCCTTTTCAATCGCCCAGTCCTTCATGGCGTTAGCAACTATTTCAGCGACGCTTGGGTCAAGCGGGAGTCCCTCTTCAATTGTTTTACTTAAGGATTTGTAGGCTGCTTTCGGTAAACGTTCTCTCATTACTGCGTCATTAAAAACGTTTTCTCCAAAAATTTTCATTATTTTATTACCCCTTTCATGATTTCATAATCAATTTAACCCAAAAGAAACAAAAAGACCCCCCTTAAAGATTTCAAATCTTTAAGAAGCGTCATTGCTCCATTTCAATATACACAAGATTATCACTTTATCAGCCATCTGACAAGAAAAATATTAGAAGTATACAGTATTTTAGAACATCATGATACAGGTATAATCAGTATAATCTAGTATTAAATTCTCTTAAACTATAGGAGGAATTGCGAATAAATTGACGAATTATTAACAATGACAATAAAGTTATGGGAGGTATTACAGCTTATGCATCATGGTTCATTAGGGGAGAATGACATAATGAATCATATTGCCATGGTGTTAGTTGAAGATGATCCGATGGTCATGGCTGTGAATGAAGGATTTATCAAACGTATCGATGGATTTAGTATCATAAGCACAGCTAGAACGGGTCAAGACGCTATAACGATAATTCAGTCCTTAAGACCGCAATTAGTCATTCTAGATATTTATCTTCCTGATCTTGACGGTATTCAGGTTCTCAAGGAGATTCGGCGCCAAGGCATACCATCCGATGTAATTATGATAACTGCAGCTCAAGATGTTTCAACAGTACAAGATGTCTTACGTCTTGGGGTTATCGATTATATCATTAAACCGTTCAAATTTGAGCGGATTCAAGCAGCGCTGAATAATTACCGATCTTACTTTGAACAGTTGCAAGATCGGAGAGAGATGAATCAGGAGGATTTAGACCGACTAATCAAAATTTCGCCTGCTGCCGAAGTCGAATATGCCCTTAAAAGAGAAGGATTGCCTAAGGGGCTACGTGAGATTACGTTACAAAAAGTATATAATTATCTAAATGAGAATCAGATATCTCTTTCAGCAGAGGAGGTGGCTGAAGGACTAGGTCTAGCAAGGGTAACTGCCCGAAGATACCTTGAATATTTGGAAAAAAATGGGAAAATATTCTTAGAAACTCGGTATGGTTTTGTAGGCAGACCCATTAACAAATATAAGGTTAAACTGTGTTTGTAGTATACTTTCGTTTCTTTCCATAAACAAAAAAACTAGAATACAAAGAATATGTAATCAATTTTATATATTGCAAATCATTACTACCGTATTAAAATAATAACATTCGGGTAGAGGTTGGACTACGTTAAGATTTTTCCTTAGTAAGGAGATATTTAACGCTCTCGGCCTAATAAAGCATTCGGTACATAATTGTAAAAAAGGAGAAATGAAAGATGCAAGCTTATATTGCTATTATTGTATTTCTAATTGTTTATGCATTAATACTCTCTGAAAAGGTTCATCGGGCTATAGCGGCCTTACTAGGCGGGATGGCACTTATTCTTTTGGGGGTACTATCCCAAGAGACTGCGATTCATCATATTGATTGGAACACGTTAGGACTACTTGTTGGTATGATGATTGTAGTTGGTATTACGAGAAGAACAGGAGTCTTTGAGTATCTAGGATTAAAGGCTGTCCGGGTTGCCAAAGGGGAACCTATTCTGATTCTGATTGCCTTATCAACGGTTACAGCTATGCTTTCTGCATTGCTTGATAATGTCACGACAGTTTTACTGATTGTCCCGATCGTTTTTAGCATCACCGATAAACTTAATTTAAACCCAATGCCCTTCTTAATCAGCATTATATTTTCTAGCAACGTCGGCGGAACAGCTACTTTGATAGGGGACCCTCCGAATATTATGATTGGGAGTCAAACTCATTTAGGCTTTGTGGATTTTGCTGTGAACTTAGTACCTGTGGTTCTAATCATACATATAACAACCATGGCTGTTTTTTACTTTCTATACAGACGCAAACTTCAGGTTTCAGATGAGCTTAAAGCTGAGCTCATGAAGATTGATCCGATTCTGGCGATTAAAGACTATGTTCTTTTGAAACAGAGTTTGTCCGTCCTTGCTCTCATTTTAATTGGCTTTTTCTTGCATCAGTCCTTACATTTAGAATCGGCGACGATTGCGTTATCAGGGGCAGTACTTTTGATGTTCATAACCAAAGAAGATCCAGAAGAAGTGTTGTTAACAGTGGAATGGCCGACCATCTTTTTCTTCATAGGACTTTTCATTGTCGTCGGTGGCTTAATCGAGACAGGATTAATCAATAGCTTGGCTCAGTGGGCAATTAAAGCAACAGAAGGTAACTTTACACTGACTGGAATGTTGATTTTGTGGTTTTCAGCGATTGCATCTGCCTTTGTGGATAACATTCCCTTTGTGGCGACCATGATCCCGCTGATCCACGAAATGGGTAGTTTGGGTGGGATTTCTCCTTCCGAGTTAGAACCACTCTGGTGGGCATTATCCTTGGGAGCCTGTCTGGGAGGGAATGGCACGCTCATTGGCGCTTCGGCAAATGTTATAGTTGCGGGTATGTCTGAGAAAAATGGAGTCCATATTGGTTTTATACCATTTATGAAAACTGCGTTTCCAATTATGCTACTCTCAATTTTTATATCCATGCTTTATCTTTTGGCATTTTATTTTTAAAATAGCTTTCTTTGAATGTCACTACAAATCTCGTGAAACATATCAGTGTTCCTTTGGCACGGGGCTGTATCAAAACTTTAAGTTTTGATACAGCCCCGTTTGCTTGGTTGAGTTTTTAGTTCAACCCCTTTGTCCTCGAAGTCACGATGTTCAACTTTTGTTGAGCAATAACACTGAGGTGTTGCTAGTATTATTAGGTTTCTAAAAATTATATATAATAAAAGGAGATTGATTAATCAACATAGAATATTCTAATAATTATATAATAAAGTATAAAATTTCGAGAATGACACCATGGGAAGGAGGATTTAATAGTGGATCGGAAGGTACGAGTGGGTATTGTGGGCATGGGACAAGGGGGTTCGACAGTCTATAAAACGCTTGCCAGTATTGACCATATTGAGATCAGTGTGGTCTGTGATCTTCTAGAAAGAAATTCAGGGATGGAGATGGCAAGGCTGGACGGCGTGGAGACCTGTATGACCTTGAATGACTTCCTAAAGGTCCCCAATCTCGACGTCATTATAGAAGCGACAGGTGACCCTGATGTACAAGAACAATTAGAACGGAACAAAGCAAAGACCAGCGCAATGGTTGAGGCCCAAGGTGCCAATCTTATGATGTATATTATTGAAGAGAAAGAGAAGTTGGCAGATATTAAACGTCTAAAAGGTGAACTGGATACCGTTCTGAACTCTGTTCAGGAAGCAATCGAAGTAGCAGGCATTGATGGGAAGATTAAATATGTCAATCCGTCTTTTAGCCGAGTTACTTCAATTCCAGCGAGTCAGCGTATCGGACACAATATCTTTAATGTTTCCCCTAATGGTGCGTTAGCAAGGTGTCTCAGGACACATGAATCCGTGTTCGCTCACAGGGCTTTGGTGGGAGGCACGAGTGTGGACGTCATCTCAAATGCGTCCCCTATTGTTGTCGATGGGAAAATGGAAGGTGCAGTCGTGGTGTTTCAACCACTAACCGACATTTACAAATTGATGGAACAGTTGAAAGCGTCGAATCAAGTGATTGATGATTTACAAAGCCGTATCAATCAAATCTCTACGAGTTCCTATACCTTTGATGACTTGATTGGAAGCCACCCTGAATTTGAAAGTGCTTTAGATTTGGCTCGTAAAGCAGCAAAGAGTAACTCGACCATTCTCATTACCGGAGAATCAGGGACAGGAAAGGAATTATTTGCGCATGCCATCCATGGCACTAGTTTGCGCTTAGACAAGCCATTTATTAAGGTGAACTGTGCAGCAATTCCTGAGACCTTACTTGAAAGTGAATTTTTTGGACATGAAAAGGGAGCCTTCACGGGAGCAATGAAAACTAAGCTGGGAAAAATGGAGTTGGCAAATGGAGGGACAATTTTCTTAGATGAGATTGGAGATATGAATCCCTATTTGCAGGCCAAGCTACTTAGAGTATTACAAGAAATGGAATTTGAACGAGTCGGAGGGACCCAGACCATAAAGGTGGATGTTCGCGTAATTGCAGCTACCAACCGTAATTTGCTTGAGTTGGCCAAACGAGGAGATTTTCGTGAAGATCTCTATTACCGCCTCAATGTTCTTGAATTGCGCTTGCCACCCCTGCGCAAACACAAAGAGGATATTCCAGCGTATGTACATTCCCTGATTGCAAAATTTAACCGCAAATTTGGTAAACACGTGGTGGGCTTAACTAGCCAAGCGGAAGAACTGTTGATGCATTACGACTGGCCTGGGAACATACGGGAGCTTCAAAATGTCTTGGAACGCGCCATAGTTACCGTAGAAGGAGAAATCATTACCCATAAGTCTATGCTCAATCTCCTAGATTCACAGACACCCTTGCTAAATAGTCAGGTAAGTGGCGAGATTATGCCTATTGAACAAATGGAAAAACAGATGATTCGTCTAGCCTTAAAGCATTACGGCGATTCAGTGGATGGAAAGAAGCAAGCCGCAAACGCACTAAAAATATCCTTGGCCACTCTTTATAATAAACTAAGAACAATGTCGTAGAGGGTATGAATTCTAAGCAAAAATCTAATTATTAGAAGGCTTTGACTACTAAATTCTATAAACTAGAAATGAAAATATATTTTATATGCTTCATTAATAATAACTATTAGGTTTTTAGTCTCTTTAACTAAAGGTAAAATGGCTGTTTACAAGGGATTTTTAATTAATAAAATAATATCTGAAAAAACAGTTTATTTAATTTATTGTGGCATAGAGTTTGCATATTCTATATTCTGAAAAGCAGACTAGGAAAACGGATGAATAATTCCAATTCCATGGTCGCCTAAAAGAGGTTGAGAGGAGAGGACCCGAGATTTATGAGTACGACACAAAAGCCCTATCATTTTTTGATTCGCAGAGCCCATTCATTATTAGGATTGGTGCCCATCGGCCTATTTTTGACCTTTCACTTGTTTCTTAATTTAACCACCCTTGGGGGAGGAGATCTGTATGACAAAGTAATTAGTACCATGCAAGATTTCCCAGGCATTTTTATCATTGAACTTGTCGTCATATTTATTCCAATTGCTATTCATGCCATCTATGGAACCTGGGTGGTATATACCGGACAAAGCAATGTTTTGAGGTACAAGTACGCACGGAACTGGTTCTATATTATCCAACGAGTTTCCGGTCTGTACACTATGTTCTTTATAGTTATTCACGTTTACCTTATGCGTGTTGGCGGAGAGGCCAATTTTGCCTCACTCTCAGAATTTATAAGCCAGCCGTTGGGATTAATATTCTATACTCTGGGCGTGTTGTTTGCGATTTTCCATTTCGTCAACGGTTTATGGGCCTTTGCAATCACGTGGGGTATCACAGTTGGGCCTCACTCCCAAAAAATGCTGATGTATGCTTTAATCGCAGTTTTCATACTTCTATCGGTAATCGGTTTAGCGGATATTTCAGCCTTCTTAAAGTAGAAGGAGAATTACAGTATCATCATAGACCGCGGCTTTTGATTAAGAGTAAACAGGAAACGGTATGCACAATAAGAACAAAGAGTTTAGGAGGGTCAAGGGGATGAGTAAAGTCATCGTAGTAGGAGGCGGACTTGCAGGGCTAATGGCAACAATCAAGATGGCCGAAGCCGGTACGCACGTCGACTTATTTTCTTTAGTACCAGTAAAACGTTCACATTCGGTCTGCGCCCAGGGAGGCATTAACGGAGCCGTTAATACCAAAGGAGAAGGAGACTCACCGTGGCTTCATTTTGATGATACCGTGTACGGTGGAGATTTTCTAGCCAATCAACCGCCCGTAAAAGCCATGTGTGATGAAGCTCCAGGGATCATTCACTTGATGGATCGAATGGGCGTCATGTTTAGCCGAACGCCGGAAGGGTTACTCGATTTTCGTCGGTTTGGTGGAACCAAATTTTGCAGGACTGCCTTTGCAGGGGCCACAACTGGCCAGCAACTACTCTATGCACTAGACGAGCAGGTTCGGCGTTATGAAGTCGAAGGCCTAGTTCAAAAATACGAGCAATGGGAATTGCTCTCGACGGTACTTGATGAAGGAACGTGTAAAGGAATTGTCGCCCAAGACTTGCGGAACATGAGCATTAAGTCGTTTGCAGCGGATGCCGTGATTATTGCCACGGGTGGACCGGGCGCGGTCTTTGGCAAAAGCACCAACTCAACCATTTGTACAGGGAGTGCAGTATCGGCATTATATCAACAAGGGGTTAAATATGCTAACGGGGAGTTTATCCAGATCCACCCCACAGCCATACCGGGCGATGACAAGCTCCGACTCATGTCTGAATCCGCTCGCGGAGAAGGCGGACGAATCTGGACCTATAAGGATGGGAAACCATGGTATTTCCTCGAAGAAATGTTTCCAGACTATGGAAACCTCGTTCCTCGCGACATAGCAACTCGTGCAATTTATGAAGTGGTATTCGATCAAGGTCTAGGCCTTAATGGAGAAAACATGGTTTATCTCGATCTGTCACACATTGATCCGGAGGTCTTACAACGTAAACTGGGTGGAATCATAGAAATCTATGAAAAGTTCGTTGGTGATGATCCGAAGAAAGTCCCAATGAGGATTTTCCCATCCGTGCACTATTCCATGGGTGGACTGTGGGTCGATTACGATCAGATGACGAATATACCAGGCCTATTTGCAGCAGGGGAATGTGAATACCAATACCATGGAGCAAACCGTCTAGGAGCGAACTCGTTGCTTTCGGCGATCTATGGGGGCATGGTCGCTGGTCCTAAAGTGATGGAGTACATTAAGAAGAACAAACTTCAAACCCCCAGTGGCACAGAGTCAGTCTTTACGAACGAGCAGAAACTTCAAGACGAGCAGTGGAAGAAGATCCTGGCTATGAAAGGGCAAGAAAACGTCTATCATCTCCACAAAGAACTCGGCGATATCATGACGTTGAATGTGACCGTCATTCGCTACAATGATAAACTTGCGGAAACCGACGTTGTGCTTCAGGATCTGATGAAACGCTGGCAGAATATTGGCAGAAGCGATAATGTTGAATGGGGAACTCAGGAAGGCACCTTCATTCGACAACTGTGGAACATGTTGGAACTGGCAAGGGTCATTACTTTAGGGGCCTTACGCCGCAACGAGAGCCGTGGAGGACACTATAAACCGGAGTATCCGGAGCGTGATGATGAGAATTTCCTAAAAACAACCATAGCTAATTGGACCACTAGTGGTCCAGAACTCAGTTATGAAGAGGTTGACGTATCCTTGATTCCGCCGCGCCCGCGCCATTATTAGAGAAGAGAAGTAGGAGGTGTAAAAAGAATGGCTGAACAAAAAACAATCCACTTTAAAATTCGCCGTCAAGACGGCCCAGATAAACCAAGTCGTTGGGAAGAATTTGACGTTCCCTACCGAGAAAAATTGAATGTTATATCCTGTTTAATGGAAATACAAAAAAAACCTGTCACCGCCTCAGGGCAAAAGACGACTCCCGTCGTGTGGGAATGTAATTGCCTGGAGGAAGTTTGCGGAGCGTGTACTATGAATATTAATGGTCAAGGGAAACAAGCCTGCTCTGCTCTAATCGACAAACTGACCCAACCGATTGTCCTAGAACCACTGACGAAATTCCCATTGGTACGAGATCTTATGGTTGAGCGGCAAATCATGTTCGATCACCTGAAAACAGTTCGTGCTTGGATTCCGATTGATGGGACTTATAATTTGGGGTCCGGACCGCGTATGCCAGAAGTAACTCGCCAGTGGGCCTACGAATTATCGAAATGCATGACCTGCGGATGCTGTATGGAAGCTTGCCCGCAAGTTAACTCACGCTCCAAATTCATTGGACCTTCCGCCATAAATCAAGTGCGTCTCTTTAATGCCCATCCGACCGGCAATATGAACAAACACGAACGCTTGGCGCCTTTACTTGATGAGGGTGGGATTGCAGATTGTGGTAATTCCCAAAACTGTGTTCGAGCCTGTCCGAAGGATATTCCTTTGACGACAAGCTTGGCTGATCTTAACCGAGAAACCAACAAATTTGCGCTTGATCGATGGCTTCGGAAGTAGACTGCTGTCTCAAGATTAGATCATAAAAGGAGATTAGACATTATGGGAACACTTAGAGAAGACGCTTTAGCTCTTCATCGTGATAATGTGGGGAAACTGGAAGTTCTCAGCAAAGTACCGGTTCGTAACAGTCGAGATTTATCCTTAGCATACTCTCCAGGAGTGGCTGAACCATGCTTAGATATCGAGAAAGATAAAGACTTAGCATATGTTTATACCAACAAGGGCAATTTTGTCGCTATTGTCTCGAATGGAACCGCAGTTCTCGGCCTTGGAAACATCGGAGCACTCGCATCTCTTCCCGTCATGGAAGGTAAATCAATACTTTTCAAAACGTTTGCCGGAGTCGATGCCTTCCCCATATGCTTAGACACGGAAGATATTGAAAAAATTATTGAGACTGTAAAATTAATGGAACCTACCTTTGGTGGAATCAACTTGGAGGACATCAGTGCTCCAGCTTGCTTCGAGATCGAAGAGCGTTTAAAAAAAGAAATGAACATTCCTGTGTTTCATGATGATCAACATGGCACAGCCATTGTAGTTATGGCTGGAATGATAAATGCCCTTAAAGTGGTTGGTAAAGGCTTAGATAGTATTCGTGTTGTCACTAACGGTGCTGGTGCTGCCGGTGTAGCGATTATTAAATTGTTGATGAGTATGGGCGTTAAAGATGTGATCATGTGTGATACTAAGGGAACAATCTATACAGGACGTCCAGTAGGGATGAACAAATCGAAAGACGAAATTGCCAAAGTTACCAATCCTCAAGCCCTGATTGGCTCTCTTGCAGACGCTTTAGTGGGTGCTGATGTCTTCATTGGTGTTTCAGCAGCTAATATGGTGACCTCTGAAATGGTTAAAACCATGGCAAAGGACCCGATAATCTTTGCTATGGCAAACCCAGTTCCAGAAATCATGCCTGAACTGGCTAAAGAGGCTGGTGCTAAGGTTGTTGGGACGGGACGTTCGGATTTTCCAAATCAAGTCAACAATGTTTCAGCATTTCCTGGTATTTTCCGCGGCGCTCTGGACGTTCGCGCTTCCCAAATAAATGAAGAAATGAAAATCGCAGCTGCTTATGCGATTGCGAGTTTGGTAAGTGACGAAGAGCTAAATGCCGAATATGTCATTCCGAAAGCTTTCGACCCTCGTGTTGCGCCGGCTGTTGCTGCAGCAGTAGCCCAAGCAGCGATGGACAGCGGTGTAGCTCGGATCACAGTTGACCCTGAAGTGATTTCCAAAAAAGTATGGGCAATTCGCCCAGAATAATGTTATGAGAATAACTAAATAGGAATATTAGGGATTAGCTTGCTGATCCCTTTTTCCTGTGTTAAATAGGGGCAGCAAACCGTTATGCGGTTTGTTTTGTCAATATAATCGACTCAATAGTTTGCCTTAGGTGCACTCACGTATATAATAGTATAACAATAGAAAAAACATGGATTTGGTATCCAAGGGCAAACCTACAAATAGTGACAATTGAGAAAGGGGATCTTATATATGATTGAGATCGGTAAATTACAAAATCTTAAAATTGCAAATTATACATCCTTTGGCGCTTACTTAGATGCAGGCACGGGTGTTCGGCACGATAATATCCTTCTGCCTATAAAACAATTACCAGAGGATACTAAAGAGGGCGACGAGTTAGAGGTATTTATTTATCGGGATTCTGAGGAAAGGCTAATCGCCACGCGGAAAACACCGTTGGCTCAATTAGGAGAATTAGCTTATCTAAAAGTCTCAGCTAAGACAGCGATTGGGGCTTTTTTAGATATTGGTTTGGAAAGAGGGTTATTTTTACCATTTCATGAGCAGAAATATCCCATTCAAGTAGGTAAGGGCTATTTGGTAAAGGTCTATTTAGATAAGAGCCAGAGGTTGAGCGCCACGACAGAAATTTATGAGTATTTATCGGCTGAATCTCCTTATCAGAAGAACGACAAAATAGTAGGAACGGTTTATTCTGTAAATGCCGATATGGGAGCTTTTGTAGCCGTAGATAATAAGTATATGGGTCTCATTCCCGTCAATGAGTATTTTAGTGATTTGCAAGAGGGTGATCAAGTGGAGGCGCGTGTTATCAGGGTTAGAGACGATGGTAAGCTGGATTTATCACCAAGAGATCTTTCCTATATTCAAATGGATAATGATACCTTAAAAATCCTGCAAGGAATAAAGAACCACGAAGGATTTCTGGCGCTAAATGATAAAAGCACTCCTCTTGAGATTCAAAGTCGCTTACAAATGAGTAAAGCTGCCTTTAAAAGAGCAGTTGGGAAACTCCTAAAAGAAAAAAAGGTCATACAAGTGGATGGTGGGTTACGAGAATTGTAACATGCTGGAGATGAGGGATGAGTTTGAAAATTATTGTGGATGCAGACGCTTGTCCGAAAGCTGTCTTGCAGATTTGTATTAAAGTGGCCCTCGATTATTCAATACCTGTATGGACTGTTGCCAGTTTTAACCACAATATTATGTCCGACCATCACGTGGTAGTAGGAAACGCTTCACAAGAGGCAGATATTCGGGTTATGAATCTGGCTTTAGCGGGAGATGTAGCAGTAACGCAGGATTGGGGCTTGGCGGCTATGTTATTGGGAAAAGGGGTTAGTTGTTTAAATCCTGATGGACGAGAGTTTAGCACGACTAATATTGAATTTTTACTGGAGGAGCGAGAGGCAAAGGCGAAGTTCCGAAGGGGTGGAGGAAGAACTAAAGGACCCAAAAAGAGAATATCTGAAGATGATCGGAAGTTCGAAGGCTGTCTCCAGGATATTCTCAAGAGGTCATAGGTAGGGGCATGTTGCGTACGATCATAGCATAAGCTCTCGTGCCCTTAGCGGTAGTACTGCGCTGGAACAAATGTCCCTATTAGTACGCGCACGACGGGAATGGGGACAATGCACAGTACTTATTGATGATGACTTGTGCGCCGTGATGGCTATATGGGGCGACAACGGTCGCTTGGTTGCACTTTTGGTAATATTTGATTAAACTAAGGATCATGGGCTTGACTTAGTCGATGTCCAATAATTATATTAAGACAAAACGATGGAGGTTAATAATGAGTACAGTAGTTGAAACTAAGGAATTCCAAACAGAAATTCGGCAATTACTAGATATTGTCATCCATTCACTCTACACTGAGCGCGAGATTTTTTTGAGGGAACTTATTTCCAATGCGGCTGACGCTATGGAAAAACTACGTTACACGCAACTTACAGGTCCTGAGGTCAAAGACAAGGATTTGCCATTAGAAATCCAAATCGACACGGATGATACCACCCATACTTTGACGATCACGGATACCGGAATAGGGATGACGAAAGAAGAATTAGTGGAAAATATTGGGACCATCGCTCATTCAGGCTCAAAAGAATTCATCAAACACTTGAGTGCCAAAGGAGATCAAAAGGATCTTAATCTAATCGGGCAATTTGGGGTTGGTTTTTATTCTGCGTTTATGGTCGCGGATAAAGTTACTTTATATACCCGTTCCTATGAAATGGAGAGTCAATCCTTCGTTTGGGAATCAGACGGTGTAGGGAGTTATACGATTACTGAAGGAGAAGATCTAAGTAGGGGTACGAAGATGGTTATCCATTTAAAAGAGGATGCTTACGATTTTGCCAAAGAAGAAACCGTCCAACGAGTCATTAAACAGTATTCTAGTTTTGTACCCTACCCTATTGTCGTAAATGGGCAGAAAGTAAACACAGTTGATGCCCTTTGGATTAAAAACAAAAATGAGATTACAGATGAGGAGTACAACGAATTCTATAAGTTCATTGCGAATGCGCATGATGAACCGCTTTTTCGACTGCATTTTTCATCAGATGCCCCGATAAATATAAACACCTTATTATTTGTGCCTAAGGAGAACCTCGAGCAGTTTGGTTTTGGACGAACGGAACCAGGGGTAAACCTATATTGCAAAAAAGTATTGATCCAAGAAAAATCTCCAATTGTGTTGCCTGAGTGGTTGCGTTTTTTAAGAGGAGTTATGGACAGTGAAGAACTTCCACTTAATATTTCTAGAGAGACTATGCAAGACAGTGCTTTAGTCAGTAAGCTTAACAAAGTTGTTACAAGTCGCTTTCTTAAATTCCTCGATGGTCAAGCGACCTCTGAACCGGAGAAGTATAAAGAGTTCTGGGAAAAGTTTAATTTCTTTATTAAAGAAGGAGCGGCAAACGACTTCACGCATCGAAAAGAACTCGTTAAACTATTGCAGTTTGAATCATCTAATACCTTGTCAGGTGAGTCGGTTTCTTTAGCAAATTACGTAGGACGAATGAAGGAAGGCCAAACAGCAATCTATTATGTCAACGGTCCAACGCGGGAGGGAATAGAGTCCGGTCCGTATCTTGAAGTATTCCGGGACAAAGGCTATGAAGTGATCTATACCTACGCAGCAATCGACGACTACATCTTTGGCGCGATCGGAGAATATGAAGGGAGGAAACTCATTTCTGCCGATCAATCTGATCTGGATGTAGTGAATGAACAAAAAGATAGAAGTGAACTGGCCATGCCCGAAGAAGAAGTTAAGGCGTTGACGGAATGGCTCAAAGGGGTATTAGGCAGTAAGGTGACCGAGGTAAGGGAATCCAAGAGATTGGTAGATAGTCCTGCAGTTGTGCTCAGTCCGTATGGAACAAATAGTATGCAACGGATGATGCAACTCATGAATAAGGATTCAAATGATGTCGGACCCAGCGTCTTGGAAATTAACGCCTCACATCAAATGATTAAACGGCTGGACAAAGCTCGGAAAAATGAGGACACCTTTGCGAACATTGCAGCAGAGCAAATTTTTGAGAACGCACAAATCGCTGCTGGGCTAATTATTGATCCGAGGGGTATGGTAAAACGACTCAATGAAATTTTGGAGCGTGCACTAGGATAAGCTGGGAAAATATTAATGGTATGGGCAAGAGGGTGGGAGGACCATCCTCTTGCTTTTCCTCTGGTTACTTCCGAAGTTAGTCCTTGACTAATTCTCCACAGATGTGATATTTTAGAACAGGAGAAACTTAGTTCGAATTTGCACAAAATCCTAATATCGTGTACGGTAAATTGGATTATTTAAGAACTTTAACTCTAAAGTCAATGTTACTATGTGATTATCTAATTGTCACTATAGAGAATATGAATTTTACAAGCAAGTCGAAATTCCTTAAACTGATAGTGATAATAAGAACAAACAATATTCTGTTACTTGCGTAAATATTGAAGCCTACTAATCCGAATAAGAACTAGTGGATGATTTCACTTTATCGCTTTAGTGCACTATATGCTAACTCGGATTGCCTGAATTAGAGACGTTTTATTTAAGGAAAGGTCGGTGTTGGATGCATTCAACATCGACTGAATTTGCTTACAAGAAGAATTTTAGATAAGGAGTGGTCTGATATGGACATGAAGCTGAAGAGCCTCCTCGAAGAAAAGAAAGCCACTATTACTACAAGGTGGTTCGATGCGATCATGGAGACGTATCCCTCTGATAACACTGGCTTTTTTAAAAAGAAGGAAGATAGATTTGCTAATCCTGTGGGACATGCGTTCACTCAGGGGATAGAAAGTCTCTGGGAAGCACTTATTGAAGATAAAGAATTTGAGGGTTTACCTTTTCTCGATGATATTATCAAAGTTCAGGCGGTGCAAGATTTCACACCTGCGAAAGCTGTGAAATTTATTTTCGGTTTAAAAAAGGTGGTTAGAGAAGAACTGAAGAAGGAAATCAGGCAAGGTCAGATTAATGAAGAGTTGATGAAGTTCGAATCCAAAATAGATGATCTGGCTCTGTTTGCCTTTGATATATATGCGAAATGTCGAGAACAACTTAACCAACTGAAGGTCGATGAACTCAAACGGATGACTTTTACACTCTTGAAAAAGGCCAATCTAGTGCATGAAATTCCAATGGAAGAATTTGAACGCAAAGATCAAGAATCCAGTAATTGAAGGAAGGAGGTCGTAGAGTGAAAGTCTTGTATTCTTTACTTGCAGTAAGTGTACTCATTCTAGTCGCCACAATAGGAGCGTATATAACAAGTTTGCATTACATTTTTGGTATCATCTTACCGTATCTAGCCTTTACTATTTTTGTAGGTGGATTCATTTACAGAGTTGTTAAATGGGGGCGGTCACCTGTGCCGTTCCGCATTCCTACAACTATAGGGCAACAAAAATCCCTACCTTGGATCAAACAAAATAAGATTGAAAACCCAACAAGTACTCTGGGTGTGATCGTCAGAATGGCTTTAGAAGTCTTTTTGTTCCGCTCACTCTTTCGAAACACTAAAACAGAATTATCGCAGGGGCCAAAGGGCCCAATACTAGCCTACGGCTCAGCTAAATGGCTTTGGTTAGGTAGTTTGGTCTTTCACTGGTCGTTCCTCATAATTGTGATCAGACATCTTAGATTTTTCTTGGAACCAATCCCGTACTCGGTACAAATACTTGAAAGTATTGATGGTATATTACAGATTGGGTTACCAGCAATTTACTTGACGGATGCATTCTTTTTAATAGCGGTGACATACCTGTTCCTCAGAAGAATATTTGTCCCGCAGGTAAGGTATATCTCGTTGCCCGCTGATTACTTTCCGCTCTTTATGATTTTGAGCATAGGGTGTACAGGGGTACTAATGCGGTATTTCTTCAAAGTTGATCTCGTCGCTGTCAAGAAATTGGCAATTGGGTTAGCTACTTTTCAGCCTGTTCTCCCTGAAGGAATTGGTGTAATGTTCTTTATCCACATCTTTCTAGTTAGTGTTCTATTCGCTTATTTCCCATTGAGTAAGTTAATGCATGCGGGTGGTATTTTCCTCAGCCCAACCCGAAACATGATAAGTAACAATCGTATGGTCAGACATATCAATCCATGGGATCACGAAGTAGAGGTTCATACCTATGCTCAGTATGAGGATGAATTTAGAGAAAAAATGAAAAAAGCTGGTATACCGGTAGAAAAGGAGTGATCGTGGATGGCGAAAGTAGAGAAGGTTAAAACTCCAAAGCCACAAGAACTATCTCAGATAGATTTCAAACCACCCACAACGGACTGGATGGATACTCCGACCGTGATTAAACCAGGTAACTTTTGCTGGGGGTCAAAGGAAAAAGATCTTACAACATTAGGGTTACCTAACCCAAGGCAGTGGTCACCTGCCGACGAAGATTGGAAGTTGCCAGAAGGCTGGGAAACAACCATCTTGGAAGGAATGGCAGAAAGGCTAGCAAAGTATCGCTCTTTCAAAATATTTATGGATATTTGTGTTAGATGCGGCGCTTGTGCTGATAAATGTCACTTTTATATTGCCACTGGCGACCCTAAGAATATGCCCGTTCTGAGAGCGGAATTGATACGTTCAGTCTACAAAAAGTATTTCACCACGTCTGGCAAATTTCTAGGGCGTCTAGCCGGGGCAAGAGAACTTGATGAAGACGTGCTTAAGGAATGGTGGTCTTACTTCTTCCAGTGTACGGAGTGCCGACGCTGTTCTGTATTCTGTCCATACGGTATCGACCAAGCAGAAGTAACGATCATTGGCAGGGAACTTCTTAACTTAGTAGGCTTAAACATTGACTGGATTTCCGGACCTGTTGCAAATTGTTACATGAAGGGAAATCACCTTGGCCTTGAGCCTCATGCCATCGTAGGTAATATCGAAACCATGTGTGATGATATAGAGGAGATAACCGGCATTAGGGTGAACCCAACTTTTAACCGAAAAGGTGCCGAAATAATGTTTGTCACCCCGTCCGGAGATTTTATGGGTGAACCGGGGATTTATACTTGCATGGGTTACCTCATGCTGTTCCATGAACTCGGCCTTGACTACACCTGGAGCACCTATGCGTCTGAGGGTGGAAACTTCGGATTCTTCACCTCAAATGACATGGGTAAGAGGCTCAACTACAAGATTTATGCAGAGGCAAAACGTTTAGGGGTCAAATGGATCATCGGTGGAGAATGCGGTCACATGTGGAGAGTACTGAATCAGTACATGGATACCTGGAACGGCCCCGCAGACTTCTTAGAAGTTCCAAGATCTCCGATTACTGGTACGGTATTTGAAAATGCCAAATCCACTAAGATGATTCATATCTCGGAATTTACCGCTGATTTGATTAAACACAATAAACTCACATTAGATCCCAGTCGTAATGACCACTTAAAGGTTACGTATCATGATTCATGCAATCCTTCCAGAGGAATGGGACTTCTCGAAGAGCCTCGAGAAATCATAAAAGCAGTTTGTAATAATTTCTACGAGATGCCTGAAAACACGATCAGAGAGAAGACCTTCTGCTGCGGAAGTGGATCAGGTCTCAACGCCTCGGAAAATATGGAACAGCGTATGAGAGGCGGATTCCCGAGAGCAAATGCAGTTAAGTATGTTAAAGACAAACATGGAGTAAACATGTTGGCAAATATTTGCGCAGTTGACCGGGCCGCTTTACCAGCTCTAATGGATTACTGGAATCCAGGGGTAGGGGTTGCAGGTGTGACTGAGTTGCTGGCTAATGCTTTAGTAATGAGAGGCGAGAAAGAGAGAACACTCGATATACGCCTTGAGGATCTACCAGGAAAGGAGGGAGATGAGTAATGTATAAAGGCGGAAAAATAATTGCATCACTCATTATCTTTGTTGGACTTTTCACTATCCCTTTCTTCTACAATATGGGGAAAGTCAATGCAGGACCGGATATAGATTTAAAGACTCCTGCCATCCAGGCACTTGCACCTGCTGAACAGCAGTGTGTTGAGTCACCAGAGTTTATGAGGGCTAATCACATGCAACTGCTCAATCAATGGCGAGAAGCTGCAGTGCGTGAGGGACAGACCGTGTATACAAACAGCAATGGAAAAGAATTTGAAATTAGTCTTCAAGACACGTGCTTGAAATGTCATTCAACAGAGGCCGAAAAAGTGGCGAATACTGGAGGGGTGGGTAACCCGGCGTTTGCTTCACCTCAGTTCTGTTCTTCTTGTCATGATTATAACGCTGTCAAGCCATTGTGTTATAGTTGCCATTTTGAGCCAAAGGAGGCTGTAAAATGAGCATCAATCGACGACAATTTCTAAGAAGAACTGGTATGCTCACTGCATTAGGCCTTGGGGGTACGTTTGCTTTTACTGGGTTCAGAAAGAAAGAAGTTGCTGTAGCAGCGGAATATGGCATCGAAAAGAAAGCTGATCTAGCAAGCCGGTGGGCTATGGTCGTAGATATGAGTAAATTTAAATCAGAAGATGACTATAAGCGGGTCCAAGAAGCTTGCCATACCCTTCATAATGTTCCGGAAGAAATCGGCAATACTAAGGATGAGATTAAATGGATCTGGAAAGATGATTATCATCATACCTTTGGTGCTGGGCAAAATAAGTATTTGGACGAACACGTCACACATGCGCCTTTTATGGTTCTATGCAATCACTGTGAAAATCCTCCATGTGTCAAGGCTTGCCCCACACAAGCTACGTTTAAGCGAAGAGACGGGATTGTAGCGATGGACTTTCACCGCTGTATTGGATGTAGATTTTGCATGGCGGCCTGTCCCTTCGGTGCCAGAAGCTTTAATTTTAGAGATCCAAGACCTTTTATTAAAGAGGTATCTAGAGAATATCCAACTAGGACTGCTGGAGTCGTGGAAAAATGTAATTTCTGCTATGAACTCTTGGCAAAAGGTCAAAAGCCAGCATGTGTGGAGACGTCCAAGGGCGGCTTAATTTTCGGAGATTTAGATGACCCTAACTCAGAGGTTAGAAAAATTATCAGTACAAAATTCACTATTCGCCGTAAACCCGAGCTAGGAACTCAGCCGAGCGTTTACTACCTAGTAGGGGGTGAAGAGCATGCTTGAGAAAGCGTTAACTGGTAGTAAAAAGTATTGGGCATGGATCTTTCTATTACTGGGCGTTATTGCCTTAGGGTTCTATGCTTATCTCAATCAGTTCAATAATGGTCTCGGAGTAACAGGCATGAGCAGGGATGTTTCCTGGGGCTTGTACATCGCTCAGTTTACGTTTTTAGTCGGTGTTGCTGCTTCGGCAGTTATGCTTGTCTTACCTTATTATCTCCATGATTTTAAGAAATTTGGAAAAATGGTCATTCTCGGTGAGTTTCTAGCGATACCGGCTGTGATCATGTGCATGTTATTTATCGTGGTAGATTTAGGACAACCAATGAGAATCATGAATGTAATCCTGTATCCGAGCCCACGTTCAGTTATGTTTTATGATATGTGCGTCCTGATCGGTTACCTCTGCATTAACCTAGTCGTTGGTTGGACGACGCTTGGCGCTGAGCGCAAAGGAACACCACCACCGTCTTGGGTTAAACCAATAATATATCTATCGATTCCTTGGGCAGTTAGTATTCATACTGTCACAGCCTTCTTATACGCGGGTCTTCCAGGAAGACATCTCTGGTTATCAGCCATTATGGCAGCACGCTTCCTGGCATCCGCCTTTGCAGCAGGTCCTGCAATTTTGATACTATTGTGTTTGATTGTAAGAAAGGTCAGTAAATTTAACCCTGACCCAGAAGGTGGAGCAATCCAGTCACTTGTTAAGATTGTAAGGTATGCCATGATTGCGAATGTTTTCTTCTACATTCTCGAGTTGTTCACTGCCTTCTATAGTAATATACCTGAATACAGTGCTCCCCTTCGGTATATCTTTGTTGGCATAGGCGAATATAACAACCTTGTCCCCTTTATGTGGACAGCTGTAATTCTTGCATTTGCAGGGATACTGTTACTAGTTTTCCCACAAACACGCAAGAATGCTAAGATCTTACCCTTTGCTCTTCTAGCGATTATCATAGCTAACTGGATTGACAAAGGAATGATCCTAATTGTTGCAGGATTTGTTCCCAATTCCTTTGAAAGAGTAGTAGAGTATACGCCGACGTTGAATGAGATTTTAGTGACTTTGGGTGTATACGCTATTGGGGTGCTGCTAGTCACGGTTCTTTATAAAGTGGCTATCTCTGTTAGAGAAGAAAAAGCTTAGTAGGCATAGTTGAACTTTTGATCTTGTTTGAGGGGGAGTCGGATGAACAATCCAACTCAAACAATTTCAATTTTAATAAACTCACTATAAGGAGGAAAATAAAATGGCACAACTTAAAGTCGGAGATTTGACTGTAGAATTGGATGAAGATGGTTTTCTAGAGGATCATTTAGTTTGGAATGAAGATGTCGCTAAGGCTCTCGCTACCACTGAGGAAGTTGAAGAACTTACTGAAGAACACTGGAAGATGATCAACTACCTCAGAGACTATTATGAGCAGTTCGGAGTTGCCCCAATGGTCCGTAAAATGTGTAAAGATACTGGTTTTGACCAAAAGAAAATTTACGTTTTATTTCCTGCAGGCCCAGGGAAGGGCGCATGTAAGATTGCTGGCCTACCTAAGCCGACCGGTTGCGTCTAATATTGAAGGGGGGGGAGCCCCCCTTTTTTAAACTCAAAGAATTGACAACGCTCATTAAACCTAGGCCTAATTTAGCCTAGGTTTTCCTTATGTTAACAATTGTCTCATATACGAGTCGGTTTGCATATTCTACGAAATATGACTATGATAGTATTTGGAGATAAAGATAAGTGGGTGTTAATCTAATGGATCAACGAATGCTAACACGCGAAAAAGTAGTCGAGAAGGGAATGGAAATGCTAGCGACAAACCTCACGGTTGGAACCTGGGGAAATATCAGCTGTCGAGTTCCTGGAGAAGACTATATTGCCATCACCCCTACTGGAATGAGCTACGATAAGTTAGTGCCTGAGGACATTGTAATTGTGGATCTGAAGGGAAAAACCGTAAACGGCTCTCGTAAACCTTCTATTGAAGTGCCTCTACACTTAGCAATTTACAATGCCCGCGAGGATATCCAGGCAATTGTACATACTCATAGTGCCTATGCGACTGCAATGGCTGCAGCACGGAGAGAGATACCTGGAGCGGTTGAAGATTTGGTGCAGATTGTGGGCGGAAATGTGCGCGTTAATGAATACGCTCTTCCTGGAACTGCGCTGCTTGGCATTAACACGGTCAAGGCAATGGAAGGGAGAAATGCCGTTTTACTTGCAAATCACGGAATGTTGGGTGCTGGTCGAAGCCTAGAAGAGGCCTTTAGAGTTTGCCAAGTCGTTGAAAAATCAGCACAAGTTACAATTATGGCACAATTAATGGGTGGGGTTATCGAATTATCTCAAGACGATATTGACGGAATGCGAAATTCGTATCTTCACGGATATGGTCAAGAGAACGAGACAGATATAGTCTAGTGAACTCGTTCAACTAAAGATGAAACAATAAATACCATCTGAGATATGAGGAATAAGAATACTTTATGAAAGAAGGGTATTAAACCATGAAATCAACAATACGAGACATAGCTTTAGCCCCCCTTGGACAGCGCAAAATTGATTGGGTAGTTCCACGCATGCAAGTTCTAAATATGGTGCGTAAAGAATTTGAGGAACAATTGCCCTTTGCAGGTAAGAAAGTAGTTATTTGCTTGCATTTGGAAGCAAAAACAGCTTATCTTGCTCATGTTATTAGAGCTGGAGGAGCAGAGGTGACTGTAGTTGCGAGCAATCCTCTATCTACACAAGATGATGTTGTTGCTGCTCTGGTCCAAGAAGGAATCGCAGCACATGCCTGGTACAATGCAACGGAGGAAGAATTTAATCTTCATCTACAATTAGCCTTAGACACAGAGCCTGATTTTATCATTGATGACGGAGGAGATCTTGTTTCGACGATACATACAACTCGCCCTGAGCTTCTTCAGAAGATTAAGGGTGGTGCAGAAGAGACGACGACGGGTGTTTTGCGATTACATTCTATGGTGCGAGATGGAGTTCTAAAGTTTCCAATGATCGCTGTCAATGATGCACAATGCAAGTACTTGTTTGATAACAGATACGGGACTGGACAATCTGTATGGGACGGAATCATGCGGACAACGAATTTAGTGGTAGCTGGTAAAACGGCCGTCATAGCTGGGTACGGCTGGTGTGGTAAAGGAGTCGCTCTACGTGCTAAGGGATTAGGAGCACGTGTGATTATATGTGAAATTAACCCAATTAAAGCAAATGAGGCTTTGATGGATGGGTTTGAAGTTATGCCTATGGCTGATGCCGCTAAGTCTGGAGATTTCTTTATAACGGTAACTGGCAACACAGATATTATAAATAAGGAGCACTTTGTCTTAATGAAGTCAGGGGCGATCATGTGTAACGCTGGACATTTCGATGTGGAGGTCAACGTAGCCCAGCTTAAAGAGATTTCCACCTCTGAAAGAATTGCAAGGACTAACATTACAGAATATACTCTTCCTGGAGGGCAAATGCTTTACCTTCTGGCTGAGGGAAGATTAGTAAACCTTGCAGCAGGGGATGGTCATCCTGCAGAAGTAATGGACATGACATTTGCTTTACAAGCACTTTCTCTTCAATACGTTGCCTTGAACTATGACAAACTATCGAGTGAAGTTTATCAAGTTAATACTGAGATTGATGAGAAGGTTGCGATGCTTAAAATTCAGTCGCTTGGTCTATCAATTGATAAATTAACTGAGGAACAAGTAGGTTATCTCGCATCGTGGAGTTCTGAAGAGGTCTAATCTTCCATCTTTTCTGAAGGGTATCGATGTAGAAGAAAACACCGTTTTTGAACGGTGTTTTTTAGGTTGCCTGCTTATGTAAAGAAAATAACGGTTAAAAGGAGTTTATACATTGGAGGATCAGCGGTTTTTTGAACGTCTCGAAAGGGACACTGGGGTAGCGATGAATGCAGTACAGAAAGAGGCCATCAGGCATACTGCGGGTCCACTGCTACTTTTAGCGACCCCGGGAGCAGGAAAGACAACAGTATTGAATGCTAGAATTCTTTACTTAATCCTTCGACAGGGTGTAAATCCGGAGAATATTCTGGCCCTGACGTTTAGCAAGGCTGCGGCAAGAGAAATGGATGTGCGTTTTCAACAATTATATGGCCAGTTAGTGCAGCATAGAGTTCGATTCTCCACAATTCATAGCTTTTGCTACTCAATAGTTAGAGATTATTTTCAAGAGAACCGTATCTCTTTCACCCTGATTGAAAATGAACACGGTATACATAGCAAAAACTCTGTCCTTAAACGGCTATATGAAGAGATAAATCAGACAGTCTTAACAGAAGATAAACTGGAAGAGCTGGCAAACGCTATCTGTTTCATTAAAAATAGCATGATCAAAATTTCAGATGTTCAAAATATGGATACCAAGATCAAGGATCTCGGATTGATCTATGAAGCGTATGAAGAGTACAAGCAAAAGGCTCATTTGGGTAATAAACTGATTGATTTCGACGATATGCTTACCCTGTCCAATCAAATACTTGAAGAAAATCCTGAAATTCTGTTAAGGTATCAAAAGCAGTTTCCATATGTGCTAACAGATGAAAGTCAGGATACATCGATCATTCAGAACAAGATTATTGAAAAGGTTACTAAGCTTAGTGATAGCCTTTTTGTTGTCGGAGATGATGACCAATCGATTTTTGGTTTTCGAGCCGCCAATCCAAAGTATCTACTGGACTTTAAAACGGTACATCCTCGCGCCCGTATTTTGATCTTGGAACAGAATTATCGTTCTACCCCAGAGATCGTCAAGGTAGCGAACGTATTCATCGGCGGTAACAGTCAACGCTATAAAAAGACTATGGTTACGGATAACCCTTCTGATAAAGCAATTAAGATTCACTCCTTTGACTACGATTATCAACAACTTCACTATATAATTAAGGAGTTGAAGAAAAAGGAACAAATAGGAAAGACAGCGATATTGTTTAGGAATAATATTTCAGCTATAAACCTGATTGATCACCTTGAGAACGCGAATCTCCTGTTTTATGTAAGAGATTCTGGCTATAAATTCTTTAATCACTGGGTGATCAAAGATATTCTAAACTTTATGCGCTTTTCCTATAGTGACAAGAACGTAAGAATTCTCGAAACCATCTATTCTAAATTTAATTCCTATATTTCAAAGCAGCAAATCGAGTATTTAAAAGACCAAGACCCGACAAAATCCGTCTTTGATCATTTGGCAGACCTTCCCACGCTGCCAGCTTTTCGCAAGAAAAGTTTTCAGGAACTTAAAAGACAGTTTAAGAAACTCAATGGGATGAACCCTAGAGATGCGCTCCGGTATATTCGTAAGGAACTGCACTATGAGAAAAAACTGGAAGAGTTTAGCGAGCGTTTGGGGCTATCGATGGAATCCTTTCATGGGATATTGGCCACTCTAGAGAACATCGCTCAGGGGATGAAGACGCTTAAGGAGTTTGCAGACCGTCTGAGATATCTCGAGCAATTAATGATTGAATCTGCCAAGAATAAGGATAATAATGCTGTAGTGCTTTCCACCCTGCATTCGGCTAAAGGTCTTGAATTTGATTGTGTATACATGCTGGATTTAGTCGATGGAATCCTCCCAAATCTGGAAAGCATCAAGGCCGCGGAAAAGAAAAAACCAGATAGTCTAGAAGAAGAAAGGCGTCTCTTTTACGTTGGCATGACACGAGCGAAGAAAGAACTTGAACTCTTGACAGTTGAAAATCTCAATGATAAAGATGTCGTTGAATCCCAGTTTGTAGGAGAAGTTCGAGATATTCTTCGCCCTGGGTGTTCTCAGACCGAGGAAAAAGATATGAGTTTAACGACCTTTAAGGTTGAAAAAGGAGCGGATATTCGACACAAAGCGTTTGGAATCGGGCGGATTACAGTCGCAGATGTGGAGAGCGATTTGCTCGAAGTGAACTTTAGGAAACTCGGGATTAAGCAATTTTCGCTCAAAGTATGTTTGGAAGGTAAACTGGTGAGTTCGGTTTTATAGTCGTGATCTACAGTTACCTATTTAATGTCGGATCGATAAGATATAATGATGATTAAGAGTTAAAGTAACCGTCCATTAAATGTGGTGAGCAGTCTCAGATAATGGTTTGCTTCCCGAAGTACGTGATCTGCTAACAAGGGTACAGCCAACGCTCTAATTTTACATTGCAATAAGCCCTCGGTAGCCGCAGTTTTATAATCCCTAAGACTTGCTGTGGCCTTAATCGTTTTACTGCTGAGTTGTGGTAGTATAGTTGTCTGTGCCGTCATTGTCATAGCCTGATTAGTGAGCGCATCGAACACTTTACCATAACGATTAGCTGTTTCAAAGAGTGCAACTTCACTGGGGTCTAACAAACCACGAATGAATTTAGAGTGCTCTGCCATGATTCGATTCCAAAACTTCTCTTGATCGATGATATCCTCAAGAATGTTGACTACCTGGCGCTTCTGTAACTGATTAAGAATTTTTAAGTAGAACCGAGCTTCACGCAGTATGTGATCGATCAATAAGGGGTAGTTAAACGTAAAAATATTACAACTTAATATATCCTGAAGGAGTTTTGATTTATAGTCAGCCAAGATAGTCGTAGTTGTGATCGCCTTTTGGTTAAGGGCTGAGACCTGCTCTACCAACAAGGAGCTTATTGCAGGGGTTAGCTTCTTATCTAAGCACAGTTCCATACTGGTCAGTTCCGTATCAAGCTGAATGCCGGAATAGAATTCCGTGGCTCGCTCAGCCTCAAAGGTGAACTTTGTAACTAATTCTCCTGATGAGAGAACTTCAGGACTAATAACCCCATCGGCAAGCATTATTGTCTCAGCGAGTAATTTAGTCAATTCACATTTAAGTGTATCGGATTGTTGGGCTAAGGATTTTTCCTTGGAACCGAAGGCGGCTTCCATGAAATAAGCATGTTCCTTCATAATGCGCAAAAAGAAAAGGTTTAGTTCAAGGGATTGTTGAATAAAATCTTCATTAGATAACATATGAAATGCCCCCTTATAATTTTATGAGTATTCATATATATGCAAACCTGTGTTGAATTATCGTAGTAAGTACTCGTTTATGCTTGTTATTTACCTAGGGAGATTGCTCGCTAGTAACCCCTGAATTTTAATATAAAGTGAGGCCAAGGCATGGGAAAGACCCTTATTGTTGCTGAAAAACCGTCTCAAGCTCGTGAATATGCTACAGCCTTAGGAGTTAGAGTTAAAGGCGACGGATATCTCGAAAATGAGAAGTATGTGATCACGTGGTGCTATGGTCATCTTTTAGAGCTGGAGCGCCCGGAAGCATATATGGATCTCGATAGAGTGGGGAAACGTTGGAGTTTAAACCGTTTGCCAGTTCTGCCCCAATTAAATGCATTCCGCAGGGTGGTTAAATCCGGGGCTATCAAACAGTATCAAGTGATACAACGCTGGTTAAAGTCAATGGATATCGAAGAAGTTATATGTGGAACAGACGCTGATAGGGAAGGGCAGTTGCTTTTCCAGGAAGTGTGGGATGCCTCCAAGTGTAGTAAACCCTTGTCTAGGTTGTGGATTTCCTCGTTGACAACAGCGGCAATTCGGGATGGTTTGAAATGCCTTCGTCCAGCGGAATCGGTTGCTGGACTTGCCGCAGCAGGTCACGGGCGAGCGTTTGCAGACTGGGATTTCGGCATGAATCTGACGGAAGGATTTACGGCTTTGTTTGGGAGTTTTGATGTCGTGCGAAAAAAGCCGAATGTCATTTCGATCGGGAGAGTGCAGACCCCGACCCTGGCTTTGATCGTAGAGAGAGAATGGGAAATTGAACGCTTTGTCGCCCAGCCCTACTTCGAAGTGCGGGCTGAATTCGCGACAACCCAAGGAGAGTATCCCGGGAAGTGGTTTGACCCCAGCGAAGAATCAAAACGGATTACAATTAGTCAAGACGCCGAAGCTATCGTGGAGAAAACTCAGGGTAAACCAGGAAAGATTACAAAAATGGAGCAAAAGGATGTGCAGGAACCGGCACCCCTTCTTTTTGATCTTACGTCTTTGACGATAGCCGCTTCTAAAAAACATGGGTTTAGTGCGGAAAAAGTGCTACAGTTGGCCCAGTTTCTCTATGAGAAAAAGGCGATCACCTATCCTCGAACGGATTGTGCCTACTTATCGGAGGATCTTGTGCCGAAATTACCTGAACATCTGAGGGCAGTTCGTCAAGAACCATACACGAATTTGGTGGATGAAGCGGGTCTATTGGGAGTGCCTCAAGGTAAACGCGTGATCAATACGATCACTGCCCATCATGCCATCATTCCGACCACAGAGAAGGTTGCTATCGATAGACTTAATTTTGAAGAACAGAAACTATATGACATGATCGTTCGACGTTTCCTAGCAGTCTGGTTTCCCGCTGCTCGGTATCACCAAACTGATGTGGTCACTGAGATTGAAGGTGAGTCCTTTCGCACGAAAGGCAAAGTTTTGCTGAGTCCAGGCTGGAAGAAGGTTTACGGTCCGGAGGAATTAGATGAGCGAGTTGTACGTAAGACCAAGAAGAAGGACGACCGTGAGCAGACAGAGGATGAGAATGCAAATCTTCCACCGTTGACTAAGGGCGAGGACGTGCGAACGAAACGTGTATATAGCGAAGAAAAGACCACTAAACCGCCTAAACGCTTTACCCAAGGAGATCTTCTGAAGGCCATGGAAGGCGCAGGCAAACAAATTGATGATGAGGTGCTGCGTCAGCAATTGAAAGGGAAGGGGTTGGGAACTGTGGCGACCCGACCCGCTATCATGGGGAATCTTATGGACAGAGGATATATCCTCCAGGATCAAAAATCTCTAAAACCGACTCAGAAAGGGTCTGAACTCATTCGTTTGATCAAGGAACGTCTTCCTCATGCCCAACTCTTGGTTAGTGCAGAAATGACTGGGCAAATGGAGTTCAATCTTTCAAAAGTGGAAAAGGGAGAACTGACGATCGAACAATATATGGCGGATGTAGAGGACGCCATCGGTCGAATAATTGAGGAACTGCGCTCCTTTGAACAAAAACACGGTAAAACTCCGCTAGCTCTTGCGCCCTCGGGAATCGTTCAAGGTACAGGGAAGGCAACCAGAGCGAGTGCAGAGGGAAAGCCAATCGCGAAGCTAAAGATCACGGGAACAAAAACAAAGAACAATAAGAATTCGGTAGATACGGGGAGCAAGACCCTTGATAAGAAAGAAAATACTGCCGCAGAGGGAAAGGCTGAAGGATTGGGAACATGTCCTAAGTGCGGTGGAGAGGTAATTGAGGGAGTCAAGGGGTTTGGGTGCGCGAATTGGAAAGTAGGATGTCACTTTGTACTATGGAAAACTCCAATCTGTGGGAAAGTGCTTACACCCAATCAAATTAAAAGCCTTCTGAAGAAAGGGAAAACTCCACTGATTAAGGGGTTCAAATCAAAAACGGGTAAATCATTCTCAGCCTATTTGATCTGGGAAGATTCAGCGGAGGCCAAATTGAAATTTGAGTTTGAGCAATTATGAAACAAACCCTGACGATACCTCAAAAGATAAGACAATTACTCGTCATTTTAGTACCGATATTAGTTGCCCAGGTAACCATGTTTTCAATGAGTTTCTTTGATACTGTGATGTCTGGGCAAGCAAGTACTCAGGACTTAGCAGGGGTGGCGATAGGTTCGAGTATTTGGGTGCCTATCAGTGCCGGGTTAGGCGGAATTTGTGTTGCCGTGACTCCGATTGTCGCTCAGTTGATTGGAGCGAAGCGCAATGAAGAGATTGCTTTCAAGGTTATGCAGGGGGTATATTTAGCCTTATTAATTTCGGGCCTTGTTATTGCTGTTGGGGCGATGACTATGGACTCAATTCTCGATCTAATGGGTTTAGAGGATACCGTACGTCGTATTTCACGCAGTTACTTGTTGGCTATCGCCTTCGGGATCCCCGCATTGTTCCTCTATCAAGTTTTGCGTTCATTTATCGATGCTCTTGGGAAAACCCGCGTAACCATGCTCATCGCTTTGCTTTCATTACCCATTAATGTCTTACTTAATTATGTTCTTATCTTTGGCAAGTTCGGTTTTCCAGCTTTAGGCGGTGTTGGTGCGGGTGTCGCATCCGCGATCACCTATTGGTGTCTGGCTTTCATTACTTTGGCTCTAATCCTATGGCACGAATCGTTCGCACCTTATCATGTATTTGGACGTTTTTTTGGGCTATCAATTAAAGAATGGAAAAAACAACTAAAGATTGGCTTGCCGATTGGCTTTGCTATTTTCGTGGAGACTAGTATTTTTGCGGTCGTTGCTTTACTTATGAGTAATTTTAATACCGTAACGATCGCGGCTCATCAGGTTGCTATGAATTTCTCGACGTTGCTTTATATGGTCCCCTTAAGTATATCTTCTGCTCTTACGATTTTGGTCGGATTTGAAGTGGGCGCAGGTAGGCATAAGGATGCTCGTCAATATAGTTATTTAGGCATGGGGATGTCTGTGGGCATGGCCGGTATCTGTGCTATTATCCTATTGCTCTTTAGTGAGCAAGTGGCAACTTTGTATTCTCAAGAAGTTGCGGTTATTCAAATGGCCCAACAGTTTCTCATCTATGCCTTGTTTTTTCAATTATCGGATGCGATTGCCGCTCCGATTCAGGGGGCTTTGCGAGGGTATAAAGATGTTAATGTGACGTTTATAATGGCGGTCATCTCCTACTGGGTTGTTGGATTGCCAGCAGGGTATTATATGGCCAGTTATACCTCAATAGGAGCTCAGGGGTACTGGATTGGCCTGATTCTGGGACTGGCTGTCAGCGCAGTAGGACTATCTGGGCGTTTCCTCGTTGTTCAGCGACGATATAGGACGCTAGTATAAATCGTTACACGTTCACCGTCCAACTCATAATAAACCCTTCACGATTGGCATTTGAGTTTAAGACTTCCTGACTTACAGCAATACTTCGAAAATAAGTCTTGGTGACTTAAATGAGTTATCAAGACTTATTTATTTGTGATTGAAAAGTTAAAATCTTTAAATTACTCTGAGTTAATGCTTTTCCGGGGTTTGATAAATGGGACCTGGTAGATTAGCATAAGTCCTTGAAAATACGTACATAGTCCACTACTATTAAACTTTCTGAGATAATATACTAATTTGTGTGATAATTGGCAAAGAACTTGCATTTAAAGTTGGGGACAGAAGTTAAGCAGTTTATAAAAGGAGGTTTTGATGGGCATTTCAGGGCAATGAAATGTTTGGATCAAAAGAGAAATAAAAGGGGGAATAAAAGTAAAGAATTAACGGTATTATTATGTATTTTTCATGAAATATCTTTTATCAGCTGACTTATCTTCTTAAACCTGGTTCTCAGATTAAATCACAAGAAAGGGTGAAAAACTTGTCACAAGAGAAGTCTAAAGAGAAATTTGCTCGTATTAATCCTGTTGTTTTCTGGGGCAGTGTTATTTTATGTGTTTTGTTATATGCCCCAATGATGATTTATGGTACAGCTCTGCAACCCTATGTTGCAGTCATATTAAAAGCTATAACCTATAGAATGGACTGGTTATGGTTATTATTTACTTTGGGCTGTGTACTATTTTCATTTTGGCTGGCTTTTGGAAAATATGGCAATGTAAAGTTGGGTGGAACAGATGATAAACCTGAATTCTCAGACTTCAGCTGGTTATCAATGATGTTCACTGGCGGTGTTGGAGCAGGTTTAGTTTATTGGTCCATGGCCGAGCCTTTGTATTATCTAAAGTTTCCTCCTTACTGGGGTGAGGCATTTTCACCGCAAGCTGCGCAATTCGCTATTGCCTATGGAATGTTTCACTGGGGGCTTTCGGCCTGGGCTATCTTTGTGCCAGGGGCCATTACCTTTGCCTACATGCTTTACGTAAGAAAAAAACCCTACTTTTCCCCAAGCTATGCTTGCCGGGGAGTATTGGGTGATCGGGTAGACGGATGGCTTGGCAAAGCTATCGATATCTTTGTTGTGCTTGGTCTGGTCGGCGGATTAGGAACAACCTTAGGAACGGTTGTTCCTATGATGTCGGCTGTTGCAGCCGGTTATCTGGGTATTCCGGATACTATGACGGTAAAAGTCGTGACCACACTGGTGATTGCAGCAACATTTACCTATAGTGCTGTCTCCGGTATAAATAGCGGAATTAAAAAATTGTCGGAATTAAATAGTTGGTTATGTATGGGCTTATTAGCGTTTGTTGCGATCGTTGGCCCCACCTTGTTTTTGTTTTCCTTTTATGTTGACAACTTAGGGGTTTTGATTACTAACTTTTTCCGGATGAGTTTATATACTGATCCGATTAGCAAATCAGGTTTTCCTCAAGACTGGACAGTATTTTACTGGGCTTGGTGGGCAGCATGGGCTATGTATTTCGGCTTATTTGTTGCCAGGATCTCCAAGGGGAGAACGATCAAAAACGTGGTTCTAAATATGATGGTTGTAACGTCAATCGGCTGTTCGTTGTTCTTCTTAGTGTTCGGCGGCTATGCTGTAAATCTTCAGCTTAATCTAGGAGTAGCACTTGATATGACTATGAAGGATGCCGGTGCTGGGGCAATGATTTCCCAACTCTTGCATACCTTACCCGGCGCTGTAATAGTTATTCCCTATTTCTTATTTGTAATGCTTATTTTCCAAGCTACTACCATTGATACTAATGCGTATATTATTTCCAGTATTTCTTGCAAAGAGGTTAAGAATGGTCAGGAATCTCCCCAATGGACAAGACTTTTCTGGTGTGCACTCTTGGCTGTGATCGGGGTGGCTATTATGATGGTGGGTGGATTACCGGTAGTTCAGCTTTCATCGGTTGCTACCAGCGTACCGATTATAGTTATTATCGTCATCTTATCGATGTCCCTACTCAAATGGCTCAAGGAAGATTTCGGCAAAGAAGATGAAATTCAAGTTGTCGATTATCCGGAAGAAGACTAATAATATGGGGCTGTCACTGTATGATAGCTCGGAACATGCAAAAGGCGGCTTCTGTCAGAAGCCGCCTTTTGCCGTCAAATACTGGTATAGATCAAAAACTCATCAGAAAACAGTTCTTCACTATTGGAATAGCCTAAAGTCCATAATACTAGTTTGAAGATCCTTCAACATCTTGGCCCATTTTAGAGTTTTGCTGATAATTGCGTACAATTCGGGTTACTTTACTTTGGCTGATATTGAGAGTACTTGCCACTTTATAAGAACTTCTCAACTCATTATATAATCGAATAATAATAGCCTCGTCATCACTAACTGTCTGGAGACTTTTCCATTTGGATAACTCGTCCTCAACAAGATTGTTGGTTGAGATGGAGGTTTGTATTTTGAAAATTTTGCTTGGCAGATGTTCAGGTAGGATTTTGCCTTCTGGGATAGTTACTACCAACCTTTCTGCTAGATGATCCATTTCTCGGATATTGCCAGGCCAAGAATAATTATTGAGAATGGTAAGACATTGATGGTCAAATTCGTGAGCGTATTTATATTGAGAATCATATTTATGTAAAAAATAATGCAACAAGGGTATAATGTCTTCGCTTCTTTCTCGTAATGGGGGAGAGCTTATTTCAACAACACTTAACCTATAATACAGATCTTCACGGAATTTACCTTCTTGAATTATTTGAGGTAAATCTCGATTGGTAGCGGCAATAATTCGGATATCAATTGTTTTATGTTCCTTTGCACCAACGGGAAGGAAGCGGTGTTCCTGAATAAGCTCAAGTAATTTAGCTTGAACTGCTAAAGGGATCTCTCCGACTTCATCGAGAAATAGGGTCCCACCATTAGCTAATTCGACTAAACCCACCTTGCCATATTTATCTGCACCAGTAAAGGCACCTCGACAATAACCAAATAGTTCTGATTCCAAAAGGTGTTCTGGGATAGTGGCACCGTTTATACAGATAAAGGGCCCATCTCTTCGAGGGCTCATTTTGTGAATGTCCAAGGCTATAACATTTTTCCCTGTGCCAGACTCTCCAAGAATTAACACGGTTGAATTGACAGAAGCTACTCTTTGTACCATTGCAAGGCATGATCGCATTTTTTCGCTAGTAAAAGAGTAACCTTTGAAATAGCTGACTCGTTGAGCTAATTCAGCGACTTTATTTTTATAATGGCTCACGAGCTTATTACTCTTATCCAAATCTTGTTTTAATTGTTCGATTTGAGTGATATCTCGACTATTCATAACTATAAAATCGATCTCACCGTTACTATCAAGGACAGGCGTGGCTGTTACAACGAGATTAATTCCTGCCCTTGTATTTTGTTCTAAGGTGACAGTTTTTTTATCTTTAAAAACAAAGGGGAAGAGGGCAGGTGAGTAATAGCCTTCGTTAATTAAATGATGTACAGTTTTTCCAATTATTTCAGAAGGGTCAAGACCATAATTCTTTATGCAAGCCTTATTAACATAAGTCACAAAGCCGTTGCGGTCAATGACAAAAATTTCATCAAAAGAGTTGTCTAATATCTTCTGTAAATCTTCTTTATTTAGACAGCTTTCATTTTTATCTAGCAAATCCAACGCCCCTTTGGTGGTTATTATTTTACAGTTATGTTTTTATCATTATATTATAGAAACAGCCTCAGATGTAAAATTAATGATAGCATAGATATTGTTAAATGTATCTTCTATCTTCACTCATGTTTATGGCATGCAAATTGCAATAAGTTATAGTTGTCAACGGAATCTTAGTAAGTAGCTTGCAAGGTCATTACTCAGTCCATTCGGAAATAATAAGAAAAGTTGATCAATTCTTCGAATAGTAAAGCTGAATAGCCCTAGGATGCCAGCTACTGTACTGAAACACGTTGCGGTTACTAATGTTAATAAATTATTAGATGAGAGGTAGCGAGTCGAGTGGACTTAGATGAGTCGTGTTGACTTATCTAGCCAAGAAGGGCAATAATTTAGACTTTAATCTTAAACCTTGTGTAGTGAAACAACATAAATCTTAGATAGGAGGTTAAAACAATGGGTTTGAAAACAAAGCTAGAAGTACTCACTAAAGATGATCTGGTAAGAGTTCATGAAGCTACTTTGAAAATTCTCCGAGAAACCGGCGTTATATTTCACAGTGAAGAAGCTCTTGATATATTCAAAAAACATGGAGCTAAGGTCGAAAATAAAACGGTCTTTATCTCTCGAGAAATGGTTGATCAAGCTTTGAGGACTGCACCAAAAACCTTTCGCATGCGAGCCCGCAATGATAAGTACTCCGTGACGGTGGGAGAGGGGTTCTTAGTACAGCCTAATGTGGGTCCGGTCTATATACAGGATATAGATAGAGGCCGTCGTGAAGCTACCTTGGAGGACTATGCCAATATTCAGAAGTTATGTCAAGCTAGTGACGTCGTTGACTTGGTGGGTACAATTCCTGTTGATCCGAGTGATGTGGATAGAAATGACAAGTTCTTGATGATGATGTATGAGGCCCTAAAAAACTCAGATAAACCTGTTATTGGTTTTTGTGCTAACACTCATCAAGTACGAGAACAATTGGACATGATTGAGCTTGCCATGGGCGAACGTGGCTTTCTTCTGAAAAATCATTGTACCGCTGTTTTGGTTAATTCGCTGAGTCCTTTAGCCTATGCGCCGGATACTTTAGAAACTATGATTGAATACGCCAGGCGCAATCAGGTGATTATGCTTGCTCCATGTATTATGGCAGGAGTGAGTGGACCCATCTCCCTTTTAGGTACAGCAGTTCTTCAAAACACGGAAACGATTGCAGGATTAGTCTTAGTTCAATTAATTAATCCAGGAGCCCCATTAGTCTACGCAACCGCTTCCACCTCGGGATATATGAAGGAGGCGACGTATGCTGCTGGAACACCAGAAGCGATGTTGATTAATACTGCCAGCTTGCAAATGGGATTGGATTATTATCACTTACCGACAAGAACAATGTCCGGAATTACTCACTCTAAAACAGTAGACTGTCAGGCAGGGTATGAAAGCATGCAGAGCTTAATGATGGGAATGATGAGTGGGGCCCATATGTCCGTCCAGAGCCTTGGGGTTTTAGATGCAATCATGACGACATCTTATGAGAAGTTCGTAATTGATGAAGAACTAGTCAGAAGAGTAAGGCGAATTTCTCAAGGAATTGATACTTCTGATGCGGCCTTAGCCGTCGATATTATTCAACAAGTTGGACATACGGGCAACTATTTATCCGAGATGAGTACATTTGAAAACTTCCGTACTCTATGGACTCCAACGGTGTCGGATTGGGGAAATTACACGGATTGGAAAAATGCCGGATCCGAAGATGTGACGATCAGAGCAAACCGCAAGTTTAAAAAGATTCTAGAAAGTGCGCCCGAAACTTTACTCGATCCCGAAACGGATAAAGATCTCCAAGTCTACATTTCAAAGGTTAAATCAAGTCGTTGAATTATACAAGAAAATAGATTTAGACTCAGATTAATTTAGGATTAATTCAGAACTTATATCTTAAGGAGGATTTAAAATGAGTGATTTTGATCAATTGGCCGATTATGTATTCAAAGGGAATGCTGCTGCTGTAAGAGAATTAACCCAAAAAATGGTGGATGCCGGTGGTAGCCCTATGGAAATTATTTCTAAGGGTCTGTTAGTAGGCATGGATATTGTTACACCGAAATTCAAAGCAGGCGATATGTATGTGCCAGAGGTTATGATGTCTGCTAAGGCTTTATCAGAAGGTATGAAAATAGTTAAGCCGTTACTGGTCGGCGAAGATATCGCAGTGACTAAGACCATTATTATTGGAACTGTGGCTGGGGATTTACACGATATTGGTAAGAATCTAGTCGTTATGATTATGGAAAGCGGTGGCTTTAATGTAGTAGACCTTGGAGTCGATGTTTCACCGGAGCGGTTTGTCGCTGCAATTAAAGAGCATGATGCCAAGATCGTGGGTCTTTCTGCTCTCTTAACGACGACTATGCTTAACATGAAGGCTACTATCGACTTAATCCAAGAGGAAGGGTTGCGTGACGTGGTTAAAATTCTCGTCGGCGGCGCTCCGGTTTCCCAAAGCTTTGCAGATGATATCGGAGCCGATGGCTATTGTGCCGATGCCATGTCTGCGAAAGAAATGGCTACTAAAATACTGGCCTAAGACAACCATAGTATTCTCATTGCTCAATATTGACTCATAGTGCGAATTAATAAAACTGGAGGTGAAGTAATTGAGAAGTGAAGTTCAAGCGGGAGTTTCAAAACATGAGGGCTTCGGACTCAATATTTTTTCGAATGATGAACTTTATGACATCCACAATGGAACATTAGAGGTCTTAGAGAAAACCGGGGTCAAAGTAGAATCCAAAGAGGCTTTAGATATTTTCGCCGCTGGTGGATGTGTTGTTGATTACAAAACTAAAGTTGTGAAGATTCCTGGCTATATTGTGGAAGATGCTATCCGTTCAGCCCCAAACACTGTGCTATTAGCTGGTCGAGATCCATTACATGACATCGTTCTAGGTGGCAAAAGGGTTCACTTTATTAATTTCGGTGAAGGGGTTTCCATCATCGATCCTTACACAAAAGAATATCGGAAAACCACTAAGCAAGATGTTGCTGACATAACTAGATTTTGCGATGCAATGAGTGAGATGGACGCTGTATTACGGCCTGTTGCACCCCAAGATGTACCGCCTGAGGCGTCCGTGGTTCATAACGCCGAGGTTATTTTTAATAACACTACAAAACACGTTTTCATCGGCACTGAAGGTGGAAAAAACTTCGAGAAAGTTTTAAGAATGGCCACTATAATTGCTGGTAGCGAGGAAGAATTCAGAGAGCGCCCACTTTTCTCATGCAATGTTTGCCCCACAAGTCCTTTACAATTGGTTGGCCATTGTACCGAAGTTATTATTGCGGGTGCACGTGCTGGCGTGGCAGTGAATATATTGTCCATGGCTATGGCTGGCGCTACTTCTCCGATTACCTTAGCAGGTTCTCTAGTCACGCACAATGCGGAAGTCTTAAGTGGTATTGTCTTAGCGCAACTCACTTGCAAAGGTGCACCATCGATCTATGGTAGCTCTACAACGATCATGGATTTACGGTTCGCAACTGCACCAGTAGGATCTCCTGAATTGGGAATGATCAATGCTGGAGTGGCAAAACTTGCTCAATTCTATTTACTGCCTAGTTGGGTAGCTGGTGGCTAGGTAGATAGCAAACTTCCGGATGGCCAAGCAACTCATGAGTTCACGATTACCGCTATGCTGACAGCGTTGGCAGGGTCCAACCTGATCTATGGAGCGGGTATGTTAGAACTTGGCATCACTTTTGACTATGCTCAAATGGTGATGGATAATGAGATGGCTAGGATGATTAAACAATCTGTTTGTGGGATTAGTGTGACGGATGAAACCTTAGCTGTAGATGTTATTAAGCAGGTAGGAACCGCTGGTAACTTTATTAGCGAAGAACACACCTTCAAACACATGAGGTCACAATCTAGAACCAAAGTCATCGATCGTCGGATGAGAGATGTTTGGCTTGCAGACGGAGGTAAGGATTTCGCTGAGAGAGCGTATGAAGAGGCTAGATCCATTTTAGAAAACTACAAGCCTCAGCACCTGTCTGAAAAAGTTCAAACAGAACTTCGCGCGATTGTCGTTGAGACAGAAATCGAGTTTGGTGTCAGTTCTAAGTAACTCATCCATGTAATCTAACAGATAATTCCAGGGCGAATATATTTGTTAGGAACACTTGGTGGCTACTTACACATTGATTTCACTTCGTTCATATTGATTCTAGGCTCAAAACAAAACTCGAAATATTATATTATCAAAGGATAAGTAAAGGAGTATTACTCAAGTGAAAAGAGAAGCATTAACTCAGAAATTATTGGTATTAGGGGTAGACGGGATGGATCCCAAATTATCCCGGAAGTTCATGGATGAAGGAATAATGCCAAACTTACAAAAACTTCTTGCAAAAGGCTCAGCAAGAGAAGACATGGGCCATTTAGGTGCCATGCCGACGATTACTCCTGCATGTTGGACAACCTTAGCAACGGGTGCTTATCCAGGAACACATGGTATTACCTGCTTTTGGCGACAGTCACCACATAGCTTGGACGCAGTAGTCTATAATATGGATTCCAGAAACTGTGAAGCTGAACAGTTATGGAATATAACTGCTGAGGCCGGTCTGAAAACTTTAGTATGGCATTGGCCTGGTTCTGCTTGGCCTCCGACCAGTGACAACCAAAATTTAAGCGTTGTTGATGGAACACAGCCTGGTTCAGTTAACATGGGTGTGGCACAACTTGATTGGGAAAAAATTATCTTTGCTAGTGAGGAAATAAAAGAATTACAATATGCTCCAAAACTTGAACGTCCTGCTGGTACTGGCTGCATGATTTCCGATCTGAGTGCTATTACTGAAGAAAAAGAACCAACGACCGATATGATGGAATTATGGTATGGTGAAGCTGCCATGACAGGCAGTGAAATCCGTGAATATATCATGGGACCAGAAAATATGGAAATGGTCATTGAATCTATTCCTCATTATGATGTAGTCAATTCCCCGTTGAAAAATGCAGAAGGATGGGCAGCTGCACCTGCAGATGCCAAAGAATTTACTATTTTAACGTCTGATGGTATTGTAAGACGACCCACCCTGATTTTAAAGAATGCTGATGGCATCTATGACCGCATTGCAATTTATAAAAATAAGAAGGCTGAGAGTCCAATTGTAGTGCTAGAAGTCGGGAAAATGGTTTCCGGTATTGTGGATAACATTAATAAAGAGGGTGTATTAAAACCTGCATGTCGTACTATGAAAGTCTTAGAACTTTCTCCAGATGGAACATCGGTGAAAATGTGGATCAGTAATGCATTGGATGTTACCCAGGATAAATTATGGCATCCAAAAGAATTGTTAAAAGATATCGTAGAAAATGTTGGACCAGTTCAGCCTGTTAGCTTGGTTGGGGGAGAAGACGCATACCTGGTTGAGAAGGTTTATGAACCAGCCTGGGATGCGTATAGTCAATGGCAAGCAAAGGCTTTAAATCATTTAATTAAAAACCGGGATTTCCAGATAGTATTTACTCATTTGCACAATGTTGACTGTGCCGGTCATATGTTTTGGCATTTAGCTAAAAATCTGAAGCGCTGGAGCCATTGTGAGGCTGAAGTAAATCAGAACTTTATCCGGAAGTTTTACATTCAGACAGACAAATATATCGGTGAATTCTTACACCTGTTAGATGAAGGATGGACAGTGCTGCTTTTAGCTGACCATGGTTTAATAGTAGGGGAAGAATTTCCACCACAAATTGGTGAATATGGCGGTATGAATGTACAAGTAATGCAGGAACTAGGTTATACCGTTATGAAAAAAGATGCATTAGGTAAAAATCTCAAAGAAGTAGATTGGGAAAAGACAACTGCTGTTCAGACTCGAAGTAACTATATTTATATCAACTTAAAGGGTCGTGATGCCCATGGCATTGTTGACCCAGCGGACAAATATGAACTGGAAAGAAAACTTATTTCTGACCTGTACTCTTATAGATATAAAGGGCAGCGTGTTATAGGGATTGCAATGCGGAATAAAGACGCTGTTGTATTAGGAACAAACGGTCCGCAGTGTGGTGATATCACCTTCACTGTTGATGAGGGATTCAGCCGTCTTCATGGTGATGGATTATCCACTACCGAGGGTGCTTTTGATAGTTCTGTTGCCCCAATTTTTATAGCAGCAGGTTCTGGAATTAAAGAAAACTTTACAACAACTAGGACAATTAGACAAGTTGATATTGCACCGACTATTGCGACTTTAGTTGGTGTCAGAATGCCTGCCCAGTGCGAAGGTGGACCCATCTATCAAATTTTAGACGAAGAATTCTAATATAAAGAAAACTTGGCTGGCGCCGAGCCTCCGGCGAAGGCGGCAGCCCTAGTTGCACTTATGCTTAGAAAGTATATAATGCAAGTTTATACTTTCTGGTAGTATTAAAAAGGCAGGCTAATTCACTTAAGCTTGACGTAGTGGAATAGCCTGCCTTTATTCTTTTTTTAAAGGGAGTGGAAAATATGTCCTTAAAACAATTAAATGTAAATAGTTTCGAAAAAGTTATCGGTGATGATTTGGAAGCATGTCTCGTTATTTTCTCCAGAAAAGACTGTCATGTTTGTAAACAAGTCGTTCCTCTTTTGGAGGAGCTTCAACCGGAATACCTAGACAAGTTTGGATTCTATTACGTGGATGTAGAAGAAGATAAAAACTTGTATCAAAGATTCTCCTTAAAAGGAGTTCCGCAGATTCTTTTCTTTAAAGAGGGAGACTATCAATCAAAACTAGCTGGTGCTATTGACGAAGACCAAGTCATAGAAAAAATTGCGGAACTTTTAGAATTGTAATCATTAAAACGTTCTACAGGAGGGAGTAATTTAGGATAATGGGTGATCTGACGTACGATTTAATCATTATCGGTGGGGGCCCAGCAGGACTCACGGCAGCTATTTATGGGGGAAGAGCGAAGCTGAGAACTTTGGTTATCAACAAAGGGGCAGTTGGCGGTTTGGTCAATACTACACGAGAAATTGTCAATTATCCAGGCTATGCCCAAATCAGTGGACCCGATCTTATGAACGACTTTAAAAAGCACGCAGATGGCTTTGGTGTTGAATTTTCACAAGATGAAGTTGTGAGTGTTAATTTTTCTCAAGAAGACAAAATCATCTGTACCAAAAAAGGGAAAGAATACATGGCCAAGGCAGTTATCATTGCTTGTGGCAGTGAACCTAGACTATTAAATATTCCTGGTGAAAAGCGGCTTCGGGGCAGTGGGGTTGCGTATTGTGCAACCTGTGATGCCCAGTATTTTGAAGGAGAAGACGTTGTTGTCGTTGGCAGCGGGGATCAAGCCATCGAAGAAGGTATGTACATTACCAAGTTCGCTCGCAAAGTCACCGTGATTGTACTCCATGATGAAGGCGTTCTCGATTGCAATAAAGTGAGTGTGGAAAGGGCCTTCCAAAATGAAAAGATGGAGTTTGTATGGAACTCCACGATTGAAGAAGTCCTAGGTGAGGCTAATGTCGAGGGGGTTAAAATTAAGAACTTAAAAACGGGCCGTTCAAGCGAACTTGCTTGCCAGGGTGTCTTTTTCTTTGTTGGAATGATTCCTTCGACTAATTATCTCAAGGAAAGTGGCATTGAGATGGACAGAATAGGCTATATTCCTGTTAATGAGTTGATGGAAACCGATTTCGAAGGGGTATATGCGGTGGGAGACAATCGGGTTAAATATTTAAGGCAAGTGGTTTCAGCTGCAGGTGATGGGGCAACGGCTGCAGTTGCTGCCGAGCGGTATATTGAGGAGCAGGATGCATTTAATACGAATGTGCTGAGAAGTGACAAAAAAGTTCTCTTGCTTTTTTTCAATGCATTAAATAATGTAAGCTTGGAGTTTAGCACTTTATTAGAAGTGGTAAATCGAGAACTATCGGAACCCTACAAAGTGGTTAAAATCGATATGGCTACTAAGAAAAATCTTGCCCAAAAGTATGATGTCAAAACCGAGGCATCAGTGGTTGTATTGGACAGAGGGCAAGAGATCAAGCGATTGGACTATTCGATGGATAAAGAAAAACTAAAAGCTCAATTAAGATAACACTACAATCCAGCATTTTTTGGCCGTAGCACCCGATATTAATCAATTTATTATTGATAATATCGGATTCTCGAGACCGTAGAACAATCCACTGATCATATAAAACAAGCATCTGTCTGATTTGTAAGACAGATGCTTTATTAATTAGGTGAACTATAGTCTGTGTTATGTTTCTGACTACCTAGACAGATACATAACACTATAAACCTAAGGGTGTTTTGAAATAAGACATTCATCCTCATAAAGTTAAGCATAAAATCTGGGTAGAATTTCTTATTAACGGAGAAAAAGGATATAATAATAGATGAGCTTTTTATTCAAGAACCTATGAAGTAAAATGAATACAATTTACAGATAGAATGGAGATTATCAATGCAAACATCATTTGATCAGTTCGGACTAGACGAATCTTTAGTAGAAGCCTTGAACAAGGAAGGTATCGTGGAGCCTACTGCGATTCAAGTACAGACGATCCCTTTCATATTAGAAGCAAGAGATGTTGTTGGGCAATCGGAAACCGGGACAGGTAAAACATTAGCCTATCTTCTTCCGATTTTTCAAAAGATTGATACGCTTAAAAGAGAAACACAAGTTATGATTCTCACTCCGACCCACGAACTGGCTATCCAGATTCAACGAGAAATTGAACTATTGGCTGCTAATTCTGGTCTTGCAGTCACGTCAGCAGCAATCATAGGGAATGTAAATATCGCGCGGCAAATAGAAAAGTTAAAGGGAAAACAGCATATTATTGTCGGTTCCAGCGGACGAATTCTTGAGCTCATTCAAAAGAAGAAAATCTCATCTCAAACAATCAAGATTATGGTGCTTGATGAGGCAGATCGTTTGCTTGATGAAAATAATTCTCAGACTGTTAAGGCGGTTATTAAGACCACCTTAAGCCGGACTCAGCTTTTGTTATTTTCTGCCACACTTCCCCCAGTTACCTTACAAAGGGCTGCGGAACTCTTGAAAAACCCAGAAGTTGTTCGAGTGACGGATAAGGTTATGATCGCTTCGACCATCACTCACATGTATTTTTTAGCGGAACAAAGAGACAAAATTGAGGTTTTAAGAAAGTTAGTCAGAATGATTATCCCATCACGGGCGTTAATCTTTATTAACAAAAGTGAAGAAATCGAGAAAATGGTGGAAACTCTTAGATTTCACGGCTTGGAAGCAGAAGGCATCTACGGAGGGGCGAGCAAGATCAACCGTAGGAAAGCCATGGATGACTTTAAAAGTGGTAAAATAAGCTTACTTGTGGCTTCAGACTTGGCAGCCAGAGGTCTAGATATTAAAGGAATCACCCACATCTTTAATCTTGATTTACCCGAAGATCCTCAACTTTATCTTCATCGAGTAGGAAGAACAGGCAGGGCTGGAGAAAGCGGGATAGCGATATCCATTGTAAGCATTAAAGAGCTACCTCATATTAAAAGGTTAGAAAACATGTTTGAAATAAGCATTGGCCTTAAGGAGATGCTCCAAGGAAAAATAGTCGATCCAAGAAAAAAAGCAACCGTGAAGAGAGGCTAACGTTATAGTTTCTTCAGACATATTCGTAGTATAATGAATAAACATGGAGGAAATCCATTGAAGTGGGGTTTTCTGATTGACGATTGATCAAAGGCCAGAGGTAAAGGTCATTAACTGTAAAGTGAAAATGCTGGGAACGTCGATTAAGGTGTATGCTTACTTTTTTGACGGTATGCTAATTGATAGTGGTCCACAGCGGATGAAGAAGGAGATCGTGGATTTCTGTATTCGGAATCGACCAGAGAAGATTGTGCATACCCATTTTCACGAAGATCATACTGGAAATACATCATATTTGATTAACACCCTCCAAATCCCAGCATATATTCATCCTGAATCCTCGGCTATTTGCCTTCAAAAAGGAAAGATACCCTTATATCGTTTTGCTTTTTGGGGGAATAGGAAGGGTTTCCAAGTCCAGCCCTTACACGGATTTATAGAAAATGCTCACTCGCGATATGAGGTGATTCATACACCTGGACATACTCCTGACCATGTTGTATTTCTGAATAGGAACGAAGGACATTTATTTAGCGGAGACCTTTTCGTCCAGCCTAAGACGCGGATTGCGCGTCGTCATGAAAACATACCCCTCCTCATGAAATCCCTGCGCATCCTTCTAAAGGAGGACTTTAATACAGTCTATTGTGCGCATGCTGGGGTGCTCGAAAATGGATACCAATTAGTTAAGCAGAAACTTTCTTACCTTGAAGAATTACAAGATCAGATCCTAACAATGAGGGATAAAGGACAGGAAACCTTAATGATCGCCCGGAAGCTTTTTCCACAAACGCCCACCATTACATATTTTAGTTTTGGGCAATTTTCTTCGTATAACTTGGTACGTTCACTTATTGAGGATAGGTCAATAGTTCAGTAGGAAGTTAGACTGTCAGAAGGAGGTTATTTATGCAGGCATCCCCTTTGGATTTAGCCCAGGTGCTAAAAGAAGAAGGATATCTAATCGATGAGGAATCAGCGATCACATTGTTTCTTTCTTTGGCCTTGGAAAAACCCTGTCTAATAGAAGGACCGGCAGGGGTTGGTAAGACCCAGTTGGCCTTGGCACTTGCGCGTACGGAAAAACGGAAACTTATCAGGTTACAGTGTTATGAAGGCCTTGATCTCAACAAGGCGTTGTATGATTGGAATTATGCAAAACAACTTTTACGTTTACAACTTGCCAAAACGGAAGCCTGGGACGAGATAAAAGTGGATCTGTTCTCTGAAGAGTTTTTACTTACCCGTCCACTCCTAGAATCAATCCTATCTCCAGAACCGGTTTTGTTACTTATTGATGAGCTGGATAAAAGCGATGAGGAATTTGAGAGCTTTCTCTTGGAGTTACTTGCGGAACGTCAGGTCACTATTCCCGAACTTGGAACTATTTCAGCAAAAACATCGCCGATTGTAATCCTAACTAGCAATAATACCCGAGACTTCAGCGATGCCTTACGACGGCGTTGTATTCATATCTATTTAACATATCCTACTTTAGAGCGGGAAATTTCAATTCTTAGCTCGCAAGCGCCCGAAATCTCTGACCGTTTAGCAAAGGATGTTTGTGAGTTCGTTGCTAGGGTAAGGAAGCTGCCCTTACAAAAACCCCCAAGTGTCTCGGAAACAATCGACTTTGCTCGGGCCCTGAAGGCACTTCAAAAAGAGACCTTAAATTACGGTGAGCTCATGGGTACACTCAGCATATTGTTGAAATATCCGAAAGACATTGCCAAGTTAGAGGAGCGCCTTAAGAAGTGGGAAACGGAGACATCCCGGCGCCTCGAATAATCACTGTAATTGAACTGACAGAACAGGATTTCTAAACTCGAACCACGAACCTCGAACCTCGAGTTAGGGGATGGCGACTATGAATGGATGGAATTTTATTAGGTTGGTTCATGCCCTAAGACAAGTTTCGGTATCTATTTCTGCCCAAGACATACTGGACGCCCAAATCTGTTTGGACCGCTTTCCTGATATATCTAGAAAACAAATTCTGAAATCGCTATTTATCCATCATTCTCAGGATTTAGGGATATTTGAAACGATTTGGAGAATTCTCTTAGAAAATCCAAGTTTGAGTGTTGATGATTATTCGGAGGACGGATTAGAAAATGCCGTGTTAGAAGAAAATCAAGACAGTTCTGGGATAGGGGGACAAGGAGTAGGTCGTGGGAGTGGCGGAGTCAGCCTTACTTCTAAAGGCAATATGTTGGACTCTTCACTCCTAACTAAACTAATTCCTTTTGCTCGGATTGATGAACTAACCTGTAGCGGATTAGAGCTTGAAGAAATAGTTCAAACAATTCTGGCGGAAATTGACTATTATACTTGGATTAATTCCAATGATTTAGCATATCAACGCAGTGAACTTTCAGACGAAACCTGGTATACACATCTCGATAGTCGGGCATCTTTAATCCGAGAGGTTCGTCAGGAGGCATTGATTGCGCAAATTAGCCACGAAAACAGTTGGGAACCATTAGCTCGGCAGCATTGGCTATCTAAGCCCTTAAGCACTTTAACGGATGAAGAAAAAGACCTTGTAAAGTCAAGTATTCGCAAATGGGCGCGTAAGTTAGCACTGCGACCAGGCTCACGTTGGAAAACAAGTCGCCGAGGTTCAATCGATATATCCCGGATCATTCAGCAAAGTGTACAATGTGATGGAACTATTTTTAATTTGAGTTACCGACAGAAAATTCCCCGTGCACCAGAACTAGTGGTGTTATGCGATGTCTCGAATTCTATGTCTCCGTTTGTTGAGTTTTTAATATATATGGTGACCTGCCTTAGAGCTCGCTTCCGGCCGATACGTGTGTTCTTTTTTATCGATTCTGTCTGGGATGTATCCGATTTTGTTTGGGAGGATGATTACAGCGGAGTAAAACAAGAGATTAAAAGTTGGGGGCATAAGGCTAGTTCTGGGTTTACGGATTATGGAAATGTATTACGGGAACTGGCTGAGAATCATCTTAGAGAACTCTCATCACGTGCGACTGTCGTGATATTGGGAGATGGGAAAAATAACTATCGACCCAGCCAATCGGAATACTTAGCACAGATTTCTAGTAAAGCACACAACCTTTTCTGGCTAAATCCATTAGACTTTCAAGAGTGGGACGAGCCTGATAATATGATGAAAGAGTATCAAAAGTACTGTTCCAAAGTTTATCGGTGTCGTGCTGCTAGTGACTTGCAGAGAATTGTTAAGGATGTTTTTTAAAGGAGGTTGGGCTCATTTCTATTTTCGTTGCGACTATCTTTTTAATAACCCTCACACAGCTTATCTTTTTAGGATCCGTTATTTTCTTAGAAAATCGAGATCCGACGAAAACGATAATTTGGCTTTTAATTCTAGGAGCCTTGCCGATTTTGGGCGCTCTACTTTATATTCTGTTAGGTCGCGTTGTACGGAAACGCCGAGTATCACGTCACAAGCAAGTAAGACAGGAGAAAACTGAGGAAATCCTGATGGACATACAGGTCAGACCGAGCGCAGAGGATGTCGAACAGGCAGGAGATATTCCAATGAACAAGAAACTTGCTCGACTCCTACTCAACGATGCTGATGCACCCCTGACCCTTAATAATCGTTCAGAAGTGCTCACCAATGGACGAAAAACGTTTAGAGCACTATTTTCGGCACTAGAAACAGCTAAGGACCATATACATCTGGAATATTATATTTTTCATAATGATGCAATTGGTAGGGATATCCTTAACCTTTTGATGCGCAAAGCGTCTGAGGGGGTCAAGGTGCGCGTCCTCGTGGATGGGTTAGGAAACAGGTCCCTGGAGAAACGATTTGGAGAGCTGAGGAAAGCAGGCATCGAGATGGCAGGCTTCTATCCTGTCCGCTTTCCTTTCTTATCGAGGAGACTTAACCTGCGCAATCATCGTAAGATTGTGGTGATCGATGGTCGGGTAGGTTTTCTGGGAGGCTTAAATGTCGGGGACGAATATTTGTCACGCAATAAAAAAATTGGATTTTGGAGGGATACCTTCCTTAAGCTAGAGGGAGATGCGGTTAACTCTCTGCAAACGGTTTTTTTAAATGATTGGTATGTCGGGACCCATGAAGATATTAGTGGTCCAAGGTACTACCCACACCCACCGCAGTTAGGAAATCAACTCACACAGATCGCGGCCACTGGTCCCGATTCAGATTGGGGATCCATGTTGGAGATCTTCTTTGTGGCCTTAACAAGTGCTGAAAAGACAATCTATATTGAAACCCCTTATTTTATTCCAGATGAAGGATCTGTCATGGCATTGAAAACTGCTGCGCTCAGTGGTTTAGATGTCAGAATTATCCTCATGGGGATCCCTGATCACAAGATTACCTATTGGGCGTCGCTTTCCTATGTTGAGGAGTTATTAGAATCAGGTGTCCGAATCTACCGTTATACTAAGGGGATTCTCCATGCCAAAGTTATGATTCTTGATAGTGAGATAGGAGTAGTTGGGTCGACAAATTTTGATATCCGAAGCTTTAGCCTGAATTTTGAAATAAGTGCCTTCATTTATGAATGTGCCTTTGCGAATCGCTTGGAAGAAGACTTTCATCAAGATCTTGACGATAGTGAAGAAATAGTGTTGGAAGATTATAAATTACGACCGTTGTCAAACCGTATTAAAGAATCAAGTGCACGTTTGTTTTCTCCTCTATTATAACCTCAACAGTAGGTGAATTTTTTCTTAACTTATTTACATTGTCTTCAGTTTCTACTCTAAAAACCCTTCCATACTCTCACGAGAGAGTGACCAACGTAGTTTAATGGCTTGCAAAGCTATGCTGTAACTGGGTTGATCCCAGCTTTCCAAAGCACGATCCAAGTCAAAGCTAGTACTGGCCATGTATAAATGTTGGGCAAGTAAAATAAGCGCTTTGTGATTACTGGCAAACCCTTGTTCTAAGATTTTAGCAAAATCGATTCCTTCTAAAGTGGTATGTCTTTTTGTTGAGGACCAAATTTCCTTAGTTGATGTAAGTATGTAATAGGCTGCATAATAGCTGGATTCATTCGATTTTTTTTGTGTTAAAAGAGCTAAGTAATAATCCTTGTGTTGGCTATTGGCATAGTAAATCTGTTCGAAATTCATGTAACAATCAGTCTCCCTTTAAATTTGATGCCCGATTACGGGCTAAGTTGTTCTGGCTTAGCAGCATTGAGTCTAGTATATACTCTTTTGCTAATGACTAGCAATTATTTGAAGTAGACGTGAAATCCAATAATCTCTCAAAAATACTAAAGCGAGTAAATGCTAATTATGCATTTACAAGCAGAAATATGGAAGTCTTATTTAGAGGAATAGCAATCATATATTGGACAAACTAGGTCTATCTAAAGCTTTCATGGTATATTAGATTAAGTTTAAGTGAATCGTTCAATAAAACTCAGTAATACGCTGAACAGGAGTTGAATTAACTCATATGGCATCCCATTCAAAAGTGCTTCGGACAGAGAAAATTATACGGTTGTTTGCGGGCTTTCTCTTGGAGATTGCGTGGTACAAACTTTTGCGTAAATTATATGGTCCCAGAACTGAGGCTCGACTACCTCAGCTTTATCGTAACCAGGCGATTCATTTCCGTGAGACGGCTCTAGAACTAGAAGGACTACTGATCAAAGTAGGGCAGTTTTTTAGTACGCGGGTAGATATGCTCCCAGCGGAGTATACGTCCGAGCTAGCTCTGCTTCAAGATGAAGTTCCACCCGTCAGAACAGCCCAAATCAAACGTGTGATTGCCAAAGAACTTGGCAGTACGGTGGAAACTATTTTTGCTGAGTTTACAGAGAACCATATTGCTGCGGCATCTCTAGGACAGGTACATCGGGCAGTTTTGCTTTCCGGGGAAGTCGTTGCTGTAAAAGTCTTGCGTCCAGGTATTGAGGAAATTATTGAAATTGATCTGGCAGCCTTCCGGGGCGTAATCTGGATGTTGAAGATCTTTACCAAGTGGGAGAAGTATGCAGATTTTGATGACATCTATGATGAATTTGGTGCTACTCTCCGAGAAGAATTGGACTATCGTCAAGAGTTGGCCAATCTGGAGCGGTTCCGAGTTAATTTTCAAGATGATCCCCTGATTTCTGCGCCGGCTGTTTATCCGGAACATTCCAGACAGCGAGTCTTGACGATGGAGTTCGTTGACGGGTATAAGATAAACGATCGTGCAGGTTTGCTAGAAGCAGGACTTGAGCCAGAAATGGTAGCGGGTACCCTAGTCGATGCCTATCTAAAGCAAGCTTTGATACATGGGTTTTATCATGCCGACCCGCATCCGGGAAATTTGTTTGTACGACCAGACGGAGGAATCATTTTTATCGATTTTGGTATGGTAGGGCGGATTACTGACGCCAACAAACGATCTGTGCGTAAACTGATTAGTGGAGTCATCAACAGTAATCCGGAAGAGTTGTCCCAGGCCCTGCAAGAAATGGGGTTTATCAAGCCTGTAGCGAACCTCTTAAGTTTGCAAAAAGCCATTACTATTTTCCTATTCGAGCTTAAAGATATTAGCTTTGAGGAACTGGGTAACTTACAGGTGGACAAGTTTTTTGGGGAATTGCGTGAGTTTATATACTCTGAACCGTTTCAAATACCGGCTCACTATACCTTTTTAGGTAGGGCTGTTGGTACACTATCTGGGATTGCGGCGGGGCTAGACCCAAACATGAATATCCTATCAGTGATTAAGCCCTATGCTAAGCAAGTCCTTGGTGAAGACTTCTCACCTGTGCAACTGGTTTGGCAGAAGGTGAAAACGGTAGCTCTTGCGGCCGTGGAGATTCCACCCTTACTGGAGAAAACCTTAAAGGATTTTCGCTCTGGAGAGGTCCAAGTCAAGGTCGAAATGGGGCCTATTCTTAGGCAATTGAGGTTTCAGGAGACCTTAGCAAATCGTCTGATGTGGACTGTTTTATTGTCAACTACCGGGATTGGATATATAATTGTTTTAAGTAACGGACAAGAAAGTTTGGCCACTAAATTACTTTATCTCATGGGAGCGTTTGGTTGCCTCTTAATCAATAACTTGCGCAAACGAGCTGAAAAACCACTGAAATGGCGTACGCATTCTCATCGACAACGCAAGCTTTAGGTCTTGTAAAAATGAATAGAATTAACTGAGTTTGTTTTGGAAAGATGCTACTATTAATTATAATATAGATAGTAGATAAAATTATTAAAAATATTAGGAGGACTTTACCATGAGTGAGAAAGAATTTGGTGTCAAGTTTACCAAAACGGATAACGGATTTAAAATTGAAGTGAACGGGGATGAGGAGATTGTAAATGCTCATCACGAAATGGCGGATGCCTGGAAAGAATTTATGGGCAAAGCTCGACAAGTCGCTAAAGCACATTTGCAGCATCACCACCATGGGCACCATGGATGTTGTGACCATGAAGTCAAAAAAGAGAATTTAGACATTAAACCTGAATAAAAAATTATTATAAGCCGGAGTTCGAACTCCGGCTTATAATAATTTTTTTATATATATCCTTCACTATTAAAGTGATCACTTGTCATGACTTTAGAAAAACTTTGCTTAGATCAACGATTAAGCCACTGAACAAATTCACGTTGATAGTATCTTCCGCAGTGAACACTTGGGGAAGCCCATACTTTTTATCCTCTAACGTATAAATTGCCATTGCTTTGTTTTCAGGATAGACAATCCAGTATTCTTTAACCCCGGATTTTTCATAGAGTATACTTTATCTATCCATTATCTAGTAATAGTATACCAGTGTTCGCTAGGTTGGTAAACCCTTTGATGCACGATGAAAGAAAGAGAAGCGGTGGTCAGTGTCCAAAGCGCATATAAAGATTTTATAATGTGAAAGTTAAACCTTACGGATTTCTCGAGCAAGTAAGGCTGCACCCAAAGCAGCAGTGATTACTGGCTCCTTGGATACAAGCAGGGGATAGCCGAGTTGCTTGGCCAGTGCATTAACAACCCCTTGATTATGGGCAACTCCTCCTGTGAAGACGATATCCGGTTCCAATCCAGTACGTCTGGTCATAGAAGCTACCCTGCTAGCAACTGAATCACAGACCCCAGCTAGAATATCTGATTTTCGTGCACCAGAAGATACATGGGAAATGATTTCTGACTCGGCGAAAACCGTACAAAATGATGAGATTTGTGCGGGATTATCTGAGGCAGAGGCTAAGGCCCCTATTTCATGCCATTCGACTTCTAGAGCTGTGGCCATCACTTCTAAGAAACGACCTGTTCCGGCAGCACACTTGTCGTTCATTGCAAAATCTGCGACTTTACCGCTGGGCAATAATTTTATTACTTTACTATCTTGGCCTCCAATGTCAATAACGGTTCGGGCGCTGGGAAAGAGATGACTAATCCCTTTGGCTTGACAGGTAATTTCGGACACTTCCCGATCTGAGGGAAAGGTGACCCGACCATACCCTGTGGCGACTGTGGCTTGGACATCTTGTGCGGTTAACCCAGAATCGGCGAGAAGTTGGTCCTTTAGGCGAGTAGCGACATCCCGTCCGCTGAAGCCTGCTCGGGTCATGGAGGTACCGAGAATTTCTAAATCATTGTTGAGCAGGACAACTTTAACAGTTAGGGAACCAATATCTACTCCAATAAAATACTTCTGCATGTATTCCCTCCATAAACAATTTTTGCGAGGTTCCAGGTTCGGGGCTAATCAAATGTTTCTAAGAAAGCCTGAACTCGATTGCGGATGGGTTCCTCTGCGTATGCTCTCGGATCTGCCATATCTGCCTCGATTACTAATCCAGGAACTCCTGTTTCGTTCATCACTTTTCTCCGGATAACTTCTTGTACTAATGAATAGGGCTTACAGGAACGATTTGAATGCATTACAAAACCATCCGCCTTGTATTCCCTGATCAGGTTTATTAACTGGTTAGTTCGGAATTCTGGGGATCGGTTGAGGAAAACTTCAGTGTAAGTCGCAGCTAATCGTTCCATTGGATCACCTGAAACTTGCTCAAATGCCCATCCGCCACTATAGGTATCAGAGACAAAGCAAGCTCCTTTATCCGCAAACATTTTGTAAAACGTAAATAATTGAGGCCAGATGGCGATATTATCCCAGACCAAACGGATACGTTCGTTTTCAACAGCGCCCTGTCCTAACTCGACACGCTCTTTAACTTCAGCTACAAGTTTGCGGTAATAGTCAATACCTTCTTGTGAGCCTCGAAGAACGACGATGGGTGCCATATGGATAAAGAGATCGGGAGCATTAAGGGGAGAGGGATTGGCTTGGCAATTTTGGCGCGTTTCTTTCCAAAGCGAAGTGATTTCGGCACTTAGGCGCATCTGTTTTGCTAAGGCTTTTTCATTGAGGCGTCGACCGGTTATTTTTTCCAGATCCGTTACCATTGCGTATAATTGTTCTAAAACGTAGTCTTTGGCCTGCGGTGTTAATTCAGCCGTGAGAAACGGCGTATCCAGAACCAGTAGTGGTACCTTAAAATGGCGCGCTAATGCCTCATACCACTTGAGCACGGTTCCACAAATATTATTACAGGCGACTAAGAGGTCGGGTTTAGGCATTCCACCTAAAGGGGCGAGGTCTGGTCTGAGAACTCCGCCAATATTTGATCGAGCATAGGAACAGAGATCCTGAGAATACCCAGCTGCTTCAGCGATCTCACACAAGGCCACGGTCGTTTTGCGGGCACTATAGATCGCGGCATATTGTTCAGGATAAGCAGAATGAATCTTAAAGGCACGGAGGAGTTCGACCGGAGCGCCACTGGTGACCCACGCTAAGGGGCGGCGCAGGGGTTTACCCCAGTACCGGTGATTGTTGGTAATGACATAATATCGCCCCATGGTCTTCTGGAGGGCTTTGACACTAACTAGAGGACGATAATTTCGTTTCGTCATGTATGGTGCTCTCCTTTACAATCTAGCATCTTCGATTATGCTTTCTAAAAACGCTTGGAGTCGGGTTCTCTCTTGTCCGCCCACGTCGGCCCCTTCAAGTTCCAGGGTTAGAGTGCGAATACCGCTGCTCCGAAAACTCTTGGCTAGTTCGACGGCATCCCAGGCATGGGGATCGCAGTATTTTCGAATGACAATAATTGCACATTCAACATGTCGTTGTTGGGCTAGATCGCTCAAATAGGACATCCGTTCATTTAGACTGCGATTTTTACACGGACAGGGAGGCATTGTAGAGTAACGCTGGACGCTGTCCAAGAGGGGATTTTCTGCTCCCATTATGGTGAGACCCGAAAAGTGGCGATAACCACTACATGTATCATCGGCGACGACCCTACCGCCTAAGTCTTCAATCATGGTAAATAGATTGTCATTTTCAACTACGGCGCCACTGACGAGAACTTTAACGCGATGAATTGGTGGCACAGCTAACTCCTTCAAAGTAGGAAGGCAATCTTCTAGGGCCTGGGCATAATCAGAACGTGGCATGACCTGGCCAGCTCTGAGTAAGGCAGATACCAAAGGGGAAGGAAGTTCGGGACGTAGTGCATCAAGTTCGGTTGCTAATTTACGTGTGTGTGCGCATAGCTTTAAGGCGTCTAACAAAGCTTCTTCTTTAATGTCCTGTTGGGTTAAGGACATAAGTGTTTCCCAGAGGGTGTGCATTTCAGCGAGATAATAACGTGAGGCTCCGCTAGTGTTCAACATAACTGGCGGGACAATGTCTACAGTTTTACTCTGACCGATCGCGGCCCAGATCCCACTTAGACACTGCATTGTGTCACAGGTATGAGTAAAGCCTATACCAGCAAGGTCTTGCCACTTACCCTGGATTTCCATGTCGAGCGTTCCCTTAGCTAAAGAACAGCAGTAGGCAGGGAGTTCAGCCGGAGTAGAATTTCCCGCCTCTGGTAAAAGTCGCAAAGGTTCTAGGCCAGCGGCAAGAATGAGTTCTTCAGGAAAATAGGAGCAAAAATAGCCGAAGAATTTCGTATGGGGGTAGCGTTGTAAGCGTGCGGCTCCATTGAGAGTGGCTTCTTCTAGGAGCAGTTTCAGTGATTCACTGGAGTTAATTTGTTCGTTTAGTTCTGACATTGAATTTCTCCTCTCGTTAGGTTTCCAATGATTTGCTTTGTGTTTGTTCTGACCCAAGCCGAGAGTCTGTGGGGGAGGTGTCGGCTGGAACACTATTGTCTTCCTCACGTAGGGCTCGTTTAAGTATCTTGCCAATTGCTGTCATGGGAAGTTCGGTGCGAATCTCAACCTGTTGAGGTACTTTGTAGGGTATAAGATGCTGTTTGCAAAAGGAAATGATCTCAGGTTCTTTAACGGTTGCACCATCCCTAAGTGTGATAAACGCCTTGACGCGTTCTCCTTTATAGTCATCAGGAATGCCGATGACACTTGCCTCCATCACGGCAGGATGCTGATACAGGACATCTTCTACTTCACGCGGGTAAACATTGAATCCACCAGAAATAATGAGGTCTTTTTTTCGATCTACAATAAAGAAATAGCCATCTTCGTCCATATAACCCATATCTCCGGTGTAGAGCCAGCCATCTCGGAGGGTAGAAGCTGTTTCTTCGGGACGGTTGTTATAACCAAGCATAACATCAGGACCCCTGAGTACGATTTCGCCGACTTCAAGGGGGATGAGGTCTATTTCACCCGTTGCGATATCTCTAATGCTCATTGTGACATCTGGAAAAGGAATACCAATACTACCGGTCTTGTTGATTCCACGGTATGGATTAGCACAGAGCGCAGTGACAGCTTCGGTGAGACCATATCCTTCCATGAGTTTGCTGTCTGTGAGTTCTTCAAACTGACGCTTAACCTCAGGGGCTAAGGGAGCTGCTCCGACAAAACATCCGCGCAAGGAAGAAAGGTTATAATGTGCTAAACGGGGATGGTTAATAAGACCAATATACATTGTAGGCACCCCGGCAAAGAGGGTTGGATGGAAGCGGTGTATTCCTTTGAGAATGTCATCGACATTGAAGCGCGGTATTAGGACGCAGGAGGCACCTGAGATCAAAGGGGCATTCATGCAAACTGACATGCCGAAACCATGAAATATTGGTAGTACAGCGAGAAGTCGATCCTTTTTTCCCATCTGGACCCAGGCTACTCCTTGGGTGGCATTGGCAATTAAGGAGTAATGAGAAAGCATAATCCCTTTGGGTTTGCCGGTAGTTCCTCCTGTATAGATCAGAAGGGCAACATCGTGATGAAGATCTAAATTTCCAGTGAGATTGAGCTGTGTTCCTTTATGAATTAGAGTTTTGAACCACACGCAGTGTGGTAATAGGGCCTTAGCTTCTCTAGAAATTTTTCGGGATAGACGATAAAGGGCTTTGATAGGAAAGGGCATAAATTCATTAAGAGCGGTATAAAAAGTATGTTCTAAAAGATGATGTTCGCCTGCCGCATGGCAAGTTTCTCTTGCATTTTCTAATCGTCCGGCTAAGAGATCCAAGCAAATTGCCACTCGTACCCGTCCATCTCGAAAAATGTGTAAAAGTTCAGGCTCGGTGCTCAGAGGATTAACAGGAACGACTACTGCGCCGATGCTCAAGATGGCATAATAACTCATAACATACTGGGGGCAATTTGGAAGCAAGAGGGCAACCCGATCCCCTTGCTGAATACCAAGGTCTTTAAGAGCTGTGGCTAAGTTGTTTACATACAGTCCCAATTGCTTATAAGTAATCTCTAGTCCGAAAAAAATTAAGGCAATGGCCTCTGCGTGGTTTTGGACACTCCGGCGGAATAATGCATCAAGCGTTAATTCGGGATAGTTAAGGGTTATGGCAACCTCAGAATCATAATGTTTTGCCCAGGGGAGAAGCGGTTCACTGGTCGTAGCATCGTTCATTTTTGCTACCTCCTTGTTAATGCTAGGCCTATAACGTCTAACCTTAGTGAATGAGTATTCATACTTGCTAATTATATTATAGTGAAAAACAGAGTTGTAGTATATATATTTATTTTAATATTCAGATAAATAAGATAATTATTTATTGGGTGACAGCGAGTTCAAGTAGAAGTGTTACCCATTGTTGCCGTAGAGCACCTAGTTTTAGCAATGGGGATATATGGGATACTAAAGGTTAGATTTATCCTTCGCCACTAATTGTTCCTTTGAGGATTGGGTGAGGTAAACGAGTTCACTAGGGAAAGAAACATAGCATAAATATTATTACAAAAAAGAAATACTTATAAGGAGGAAAATATTGAACTTTTGGAGAATACTAATAACAGGTTAAGCAAAAAAGAATGGGGGCATATCTAATGACAAACTTGAGAGAACTTTATGTATGTAGTATTTGTGGAAATGTTATTGAAGTTGTTAATACTGGAGCATCTGCACTGGTCTGTTGTAACAAACCTATGGATAAATTAGAGGCGGGTACTACTGATGCAAGCCTTGAAAAACATGTTCCTGTGGTTGAGACTATCGATGGAGGGGTTAAGGTTAAAGTTGGTAGTGTAGCTCACCCTATGGAAGAAAAACATTATATCCGATTTATCGAAGTCTTGACGAAGGACCAAGTTCTTAGAGCTGAACTAGCTCCAAGCCAAGCACCAGAAGCTTCATTTCTCATCAAATCTGATGATGTAGTAGAAGTTAGGGAATATTGCAACCTTCACGGCCTCTGGAAAGCCACTAAATAGTAATTTGGACGAAAGGGAGATAGGCAGGATCAAAATCCTGTCTATCTCCCTTTCTAAAAATGATTAGGCTATTCTTCTGCATTTTTTTGAAAAGGGAGGTAGAAAAATGACAATTACGAAAGAAAATGCGATCATTGGCTTTGTAGGGACAGGTGTTATGGGTACGAGTATGGCTGGCCATTTATTAAAGGCTGGTTATCAAGTGTTAGTTTATAACCGTACAAAGGCTAGAACAGATGGGCTAATTCAAATGGGCGCGGTTTGGCAAGATACTGTCGCGGAATTGGCTGCTCGAAGTAATGTGATTATTACCATGGTCGGATATCCTAAAGATGTTGAAGAAGTGTACTTCGGTAACGACGGAATCATCAATCATGCTAGGAGCGGAAGCTATTTGGTGGATATGACAACGTCAGCTCCAGCTTTGGCTAAAAAAATCTATGCGGAGGCACTCACTAAGGGGATATATGCGTTAGACGCTCCTGTATCGGGTGGGGATATAGGTGCAAAAGAAGCTCGTCTGGCGATAATGGTAGGTGGTGACGAAGCTGCATTTGACGCCCTAGTTCCAATTTTTAACTTCGTAGGAAAAAATGTTATTTTACAAGGTAAAGCTGGTGCTGGTCAACACACAAAAATGTGTAATCAGATCGCCATCGCCTCAACGATGATAGGGGTATGTGAAGCAATTGCTTATGCAAGATCGGCCGGATTGAACCCAGAGACGGTTTTGAAGAGTATTGAATCAGGAGCTGCTGGAAGCTTTTCATTAACTAACTTGGCGCCACGCATGTTAGTCAACAATTTCGCCCCAGGGTTCTATGTTAAACACTTTATTAAAGATATGACGATTGCTTTGGCCTCTGCACAAGAAATGGGTCTACTTACCCCTGGTTTAGAGTTGGCCAAATCATTGTATGATAAACTTGCAGAACAAGGGGAAGAAAACAGTGGAACGCAAGCCCTAATCAAACTGTATCAACAAAAAAACCAGTAAATACACTTTTTTAGTCGAACTCGTGAGGGCGTGCTTTCCCAGTCTTTGTGATATGAATTGTAATGAATCGGCAATGAGAAAGCGGAAGTTCTCAATGGTCTTTGGATATAAAGACCAAAGCCAATATATGTATTTCCACTCTCATAATTAGTTATTATTATGGCTAATTAAAGTCGTTTCTGGGGCAAAGTTAGGATGTATTTTGAGTTAGTAACGATTGTGTAAATAGTACTTAAACCCTGCTATGGTGGTCTTTGATATACTTAGACCACCATAGCTAAGGTCAATTTTATTCGTGAGCACGTTTAAGTACCATTAAGATGGAAACAGGTTAGAGCAAAATTAATTGAATTCGTGAAATTACGACAGAATTGGCCATTGAAAGACTACTAAAGATTTTTTCGACTATACGATATATTAATTACGACCATATTGACTCATTATGACTTTAGTGCTAGTCTTAGTTTGTGAGAAGAATGTATAAAGTGATTTTGTGCAATTTCTCACGTTTTAATTCTTAGACATAATATGACTAAAAAAGTCGCAAATATTTGTATATGTGAAACAAAGCATTTTCCCGATAATAAGAGGTGCCTTTAAGTTCACAAGTTGCGTTCAGAGTGTTTATTTATTAAGTCATTTCCAGTTTATCTCGATTGAAAGCAAATATCCTTCTACTATAAGGTAGGGGGAATGCTATAAGGTTGACTCAAGGAAATCCTTGTGCCAGCTGACTCGGTGAAAGCCGAGAGTCTATCGACATATAAGGGAGGTAGCAGGATGGCCTATAAGAGTATTCTAGTGGTTGGAGGGGGAATAAGCGGACTTACTGCCGCTGTGGAAGCTTCCGAGGCAGGAAGCGA